>Ga0115006_10000304_pt1 | contig 26122 bp, 23 predicted proteins | sample ArcOceMetagenome_3_FD_88943 | JGI IMG/M metagenome (GOLD analysis project Ga0115006, IMG submission 88943) | Marine eukaryotic phytoplankton communities from Arctic Ocean - Arctic Ocean- Svalbard ARC20M Metagenome | ecosystem: Environmental > Aquatic > Marine > Oceanic | place: Arctic Ocean...
AGACGATAAGAGTAGGTATTTCCATTGGAGACATCAATGGAATTGGTCCAGAAGTAATTCTTAAAACTTTTTCAGACAATAGAATGCTTGATTTTGTAACTCCAGTGATTTATAGTTCTGCTGTTTTATTGTCTGCTCATAGAAAATCTTTGGATTTACCTGCTTTAGCTCATACCAAACTTGAAGAAGGAATGGAGGCGAAATCTAAAACATTGTATATAAAAAAATGTTGGGATGAAGAGCCAGAATTAAATATAGGATTGGAAACTCCAGAAGGAGGGGAGTATGCAATAAAATCATTGAAAGCAGCAACAGATGATTTGGCAGCTTCAAAAATTGATGTGTTGGTAACAGCTCCAATTAATAAGCACAATGTACAAAGTAGCGAGTTCAATTTTCCTGGACATACTGAGTTTTTGGCAAAATTATCTAATGTAGATAATGCATTAATGCTAATGGTTGCAGATAATTTGAGAGTGGCAGTTGTTTCTGGGCATATTCCTCTTAAAGATGTTGCTAAAAACTTAACGAAAGAAAAAATTGTAAACTCGTTAGTCCAATTAAACGACAGTTTAATAAAAGATTTTGGAATCACTAGACCAAAAATTGCAGTCTTGGGATTGAATCCTCATGCTGGTGATAATGGAGTAATAGGAGACGAAGAAAAAGATATTATTTCTCCAGCAATTGCTGATGCAAAAGGAAAAGGAATGATGGCTTTCGGACCTTATTCTGCTGACGGGTTTTTTGGAAGTTCTGTTTACAACCAATTTGATGGAGTATTAGCAATGTATCACGACCAAGGTTTAGTACCCTTTAAAAGTCTTTCTTTTGGAAACGGAGTAAACTTTACTGCAGGATTACCAATTGTAAGAACATCACCAGATCATGGTACAGGGTTTGATATTGCAGGAAAAAATCAAGCTTCAGAGTCTTCTTTTAGAAACGCTTTATATTTAGCAGTAGATATTTATAAAAGCAGAAAGATGCACAAAGATATTTCAAGTAATCCTTTACAAAAGCAGAAGTAATACTATGGTGTTACTATACTAATTAGTTTTTTTTAGTTTAGAAATGAAAACCAACCCAAACAATAATTTTTATTTATCAATAAAACCCCAAATGATTATGAAAAAGCTACTCTATTTATTTACCGCTATACTTTTTATTACTTCTTGTGGAAACGATTCTGAATTACAAGCTCAGCTTGAAACAATGAAACAAGAGAATGAAGATTTAAAAATTCAGAATGAGCAGATTTCAGAAAAAGACGTTTTAATTACTGAGTATTCTCAGTTTATATTGGATGTACAAAGTAACTTGGATCAAATAAGAAAAAAAGAAAATACGGTTTTGTTACCAAAAAGCGGAGATGGAATTGTTCAAACACCAGAACAAATAAAAGAAGATTTACAGCAATTAGGAGCTTTGTTGGCAGATAACAAAAAGAAAATTGCAAGTATGAAATTAAAGCTATCTAATTCTAGTATTCAGATGGATAATTTGGAAAAAGTGATAAGAACGTTATCGGCAAAAGCAGAGGAAAGAGAAGTGAAAATTCTTGGAATGAAAAGTGAATTAAGCGACATGGGTGTTGCATTTGATGAACTGATGGCTGCTTACGAAAATAACATTGAAGTAATTGCTGACAAAAACGAAACCATAGAAAATCAAGATAATTTATTACACACTGCTTATTATACTTTTGGTTCTAAAAAAGAATTAATATCAAACAATGTAATCACAGCTGAAGGAGGTTTTATTGGTATTGGAAAAACAAAGACCTTAAAAGATGATTTTAACAAAGATTATTTTACAAAAGTAAATACTACTGAGCTTACAGAAATTCCAATGGGAGTGAATAAAGTAGAAATAATTACAATTCACCCAGCAGGTTCTTATGAATTGGTAGGGGAAGGAAAAGTTGAAAAAATCAAAATTTTGGATGGAGACAAATTTTGGAGCGTAAGTAAGTATTTAGTTGTTGTAACTAAGTAATCTCTCAAGCTTTTCTATTTAACTGCCATTCTTACCTTTAAATAATTTAGATACTATTTATAATATAATTTTGTAAATTGGTAATGCCAACTAATTATGTTGTCGTTTCGTAATAACTATAAAGTCGTAAGTAATTAGTTTTGAAATTTTTTAACACATATAATTCTTATTTAATTGCATTAGTATTAGTGTGCTTTTCTTTTAACTCACTTCGAGGTGCTCACCTGGTAGGGGGAGAGATGAGCTACAGATGTTTGGGAGGTAATTCGTATGAAATTACTCTTAAAGTATACAGAGATTGTCAATCTTCTGCCACTCAATTTGATGCTCAAGCAAAAGTTGGAATTTTCAATCATACTACTGGAGCTTTAATTAGAACACTTAATGTCCAATTTCCTGGCGAAAGCAACATTCCTATCAATACAATTTCGAGTTGTCTTGTAGTTCCTCCAGGACTCTGTTTAAAACAAACAATTTATATAGATACAACAACATTATTGCCTTCTGCTAGTGGATATGATATAGTCTACCAGAGATGTTGCAGAGACCCTGCAATTGTAAATATTATTGGGCCAGGTGCTGGAAATACTTATTATTCTTTCATCCCAGCAAATGATGCAGCTTGTAACAGCAGCCCTTCTTTCAATAATTTTCCTCCAGTATTTTTGTGTATCAATGATTCAATTAATTTTGACTATTCTGCTACAGACTTAGATGGAGATTCCTTGGTTTATGAATTTGTAACTCCTTACACAGGAGGGACCAGTACTAATCCAGCACCTAATCCTTCTCCCCCTCCATTTTCTACTGTAAATTGGGCGGCAGGATATAGTATATCAAATCAAATAACTGCGGCTCCTTTGTTAGTAATTAATTCTGTTACTGGACAATTGACAGGTGTTACCACTGGTATTGGAAAATATGTTGTAGGAGTGAAAGTAAAAGAATATAGGAATGGTATTTTCATAAGTGAAACAATTCGAGATTTTCAATTTAATATATTAAACTGTCAAAAATCCATTGCTTCTATTTTTGATCCAGGAACTATCTGTAATAGCTTCAATGTGACTTTTACAAATCAAAGTATCAATGCTACTACTTATTTTTGGAATTTTGGTGACCCAACAACTTTGGCAGATACATCTTTAGCCCTTTCTCCCAGTTATACTTATTCTGATACTGGAGTTTATCGAGTGATGTTAATTGTAGACCCATTTAATCCGGTATGTGCAGATACTTCTTTTTTAAACGTTCGTCTTTACCCAAAACCAAAGGCAAAATTAAAAGTTGATAATCTTATCGTGCCAACTTACGAACCTACAATTACGTTTGAAAATAGAACGTTAGACCTAGTTACATCTTTGTTTTCTGATGATGAAGGAGGTATCTATTCCCCTTTCACAAAAGAAACAATAGTGTATAAAAAGGAAGGGTATTATTACCCAACACTTATTATAGAGAATGTTTTCGGATGTTTTGATACGCTAACAGTTGAAGTTTATGTAAAACCAGAAATATATGTTCCCAATTCATTTACTCCTAATGATGATGGAAAAAACGAAGTGTTTTTGCCCAGTGTAGCCAGTTTTATTGATTATAAATTAATGATATTTAATAGATGGGGAGAACTTATTTTTAAAACTACCGACCCAAAACAAGGTTGGGATGGAAAAGGACCAAACGGTAAAATTCTGAAACAAGAAGTTTATGTCTACAGAATTCTTTACAAAGATCCCTCAGGATTGAGTAAGGAGTTATACGGAAATGTAAATTTATTGAGGTAGGAATCTTACAATTTATGCCCAACAGCACAAGATTTCTTAACTGTTCTCACATTGCCTTCCAAATCATAAAACTCGAAAAGAATAATGTAAGCGCCCATTCTTGCTTTGGTGAAATTATTATTGGTTCCATCCCAAGTGAAAGCACCAGTTTTTGCCAATAATTGATTTTGAATGAGTGTTTTAATTAACCTTCCTTTCGCATCATAAATAGTTACATTTCCTACAAAACCAGATTCTTCTAGCGAATAGGATAGAGTAAGAATATCTTCAAAACCATCATTGTCTGGGGAGAATAATTTAGGTGAAACCTCAATAGTTTCTTGAGTTAAAATTGCTGGATTAAATTGCGAGTTTCTTACTCCTGGAGTTGCATAACCAACTTCGGTTGCAGCTGAGTGCCAATTTGATTTTTCGTTTGTTTCTCTATCAAAATCCAATCGTTCAAGAGAAACTCCATCTGTGCTTCTTAGTAAAGCAAAATGATAGTCGTCTTCGTAATAAAACTGGTCCGAAACAGTGAAACTGGGTGTTAAAATATAAGCCGTTCCATCCTCATTGGAATAAGTTGGCAGTATTTCTAGTTCTATAAACTTCGTAGGAGAATGAGTTTTGTACCTAGAACTAACCAAACTATAGTTTTTGGTAATCACAACATAATCTTTTGGCTTAATAATGTAATTAGCTTCAATTGTTTTTATGTTATCGGGTATTCCTTCGTTATCATTGGCCAAACTCCAGTCTTTTAGATTCAAATATAAACCTGAGTTGTTGTATAATTCAACAAAATCTTCGTCTCCAGTAAAAGGGTCGAATAAGATTTCGTTCAATATAATTGCGCCAGCCACAGGCAAGTTTGCCAAATATACTTCCGAAGATATTTCTACTGTATTTCCAGAACAATCCATTAATGAATCAATCTTGATTGTGTATTGTTTTCCAGTATCCAAAACAGGTGAAATAGTTAGTAATAATTGAGTGCCAAAAGTGTTCAAAGAAGAATAAGAAGTAATTGTTCTTCCGTTAGAAATTGTAGTAGACGAAAAGAAAAGAGTTGTGTCAATCGGTTCGCTAAAAGTGATTTCTATTTGATTGTTAGCAATGGCATAAGATGAAATTAAAGAAGGAGGTACATTGTCTGTAGTAATTGCATGAATAGAATTTACAGCTCCAGGAGTTCCTCCATTTGTATTTGTAGAAGCTTTCCAGTTCTGCGTATTAAAACAAGGTAAAAAAGGATTGATTTGCTCCAAACTCCAGCCTCCATCATCTTTGGTGGTATTTTGATACAGGGATACGTCATATTCAACTTTGTCAATTGTATTTCCTGTATTATCCAATAATTCTAAGGTTTCGCCACTGTTATTTAAACTAGGGAAAGAGGTTAACGCCATTTTATTAGAGTAAACAGAAAAATCTCCTGAGGTTGAACTGGAATACAAAATAACATAAGAATCGGGCATTAAAGTATGGCTCGGAAAATTAGAGGTAGAGCTTCCGTCAGTAATTTGCCAATTTGCTAAATCAAATATTTTGGTGGTAGATGTATTGTAAATTTCTACAAATTCTCCATCTGGTAATCCTATAATTGGCGAAGGATCGGCAAATATTTCATTCATTACAACATCTCTGTAAACTGCTAAAGAAGGAATGAAAAACAAAAACGGTTTCGTTTGCGAATTCATTGTATTTCCAGCAATGTCGTTCACATTATTTACAGTTAATTGATGAACAGTTCCTGTAGAAAAAGGACTTGTAAAAGTCAAAATTACTTTACTCAAATCCACAGAGCTTCTTATGGCAAGGGAAGGATTTCCTATTCCATTATTTGCTGTGTAATTTGCTATAGTTTGAGCAGTAGTTATATCAATAGGTTCATCAAAAGTAAGTTCTATTTGTGTACTAGATAATGCAATAACTGTATCTAATATAGGTTTAACAGTATCCACAAAAGCATTACCTGTAACAACAAAATCATCAAAAAAGAACAAAGTAGAACGAGTAGAAGTAAAATTACACCTCACACCAAAAAACAAACTTTGTAAGTGAGAATTATCGGTAACAGTCCCTTCAGAAATAAAAGTAGAACTTGCTGTATTCGTATCAGAAAACAATTGCCAAGCTCCAGAAGCCGAACGGGTAACTCTCACATTTATATCAAAACTTGATGCTGCCACAGTCCCATTTCTTCCGTCAATAATTTCTGTTTCGCTAGTTCCAGATTGTGAATACAAAGACACTTCATCATCTGTTCCTCCAATTTTTATAAAATAGCCATTGAGTGGTCCAGAAAGATTAGCAGAATTGGAGACCAAATAAACTCTGGAATAATTGGATGAGGAAGGACTGAATCCCATTCTCACTTTAAATTCCCAGGTTGCATTGTTGATGGCTTGCGAATTGTTACTTAAAAACTTGTTGCTAGAAACTGAAGGAGCATTTAATTGTAACTCGTTTGTAGTTACAGTAAAATCAGTTGTGTTTCCACTCCAAGTTGGGCTGGACGTGAAATTCCCGTCTGAGAAATTATCGGTAAACTGAGAAATTCCTATAAAAGCAGAAAAGCAAAGGAGTATTGTTATTAAAAATGATTTCATTAAAAAGGATTGTATCTGCTATAAATATAATATTTTTGTAGGACTCAAAACTGTAATTATTAATTAAATAATCGTAAAATGAATATAGCTGTTGTTGGAGCTACCGGAATGGTAGGAACTCAAATATTGAAAGTACTTGCGGAAAACTCTTTTCCAATTACTAATTTATTATTGGTTGCTTCAGAAAAATCTATTGGAAACGAAATAGAATTTGGAGGAAGTAAACATGCGATTATCTCAATGGAAGAAGCTATTTCAAGAAAACCTCATATAGCAATTTTTTCTGCTGGAGGAGATATTTCAAGAGCTTTTGCACAACAATTTGCAGATGCTGGAACTACAGTAATCGATAATTCTTCGGCTTTTAGAATGGATGCAGATAAGAAATTAATTGTACCGGAAATTAATGCTAACGAATTAACAGCTAGCGATAAAATTATTGCAAACCCAAATTGTTCTACCATACAAATGGTGCTTGCTTTATCAGAAATTCAAAAGAATTACGGAATAAAAAGATTGGTTATTTCTACGTATCAATCCATTACTGGAACTGGAGTAAAAGCTGTTCGCCAAATGGAAAACGAAAGAAATAACGAAAAGGGAGAGATGGCTTATCCTTATCCAATAGATAAAAACTGTTTGCCTCATGGAGGAGATTTTCGGGAAGACGGCTATACAACCGAAGAACAAAAATTAGTGGATGAAACTCACAAGATATTTAATGATGACACTATTGGGATAACGGCTACAGTTGTTAGAGTTCCTGTAGTTGGAGGACATTCAGAAGCCTTGAATGTAGAGTGTAACAAACCGTTTGATATTTCTACAGTACGTAAAATGCTTGCCGATACTCCAGGAGTTGTGTTACAAGATAATCCCGACATGAATATTTACCCAATGCCTAAATATAGCGAAGGAAAAAATGACGTATTTGTAGGAAGAGTTCGTAGAGATTTTTCAATCGAAAACGGACTAAATATGTGGGTGGTAGCAGATAATTTGAGAAAAGGAGCTGCAACCAATGCTGTGCAAATTGCAGAGTATTTGGTTAAGAATAAGTTGGTTTAGTCTTTAATTATTTCGATAGGATTGTTTGTTAGAGATTTTTCAACGTTAAGTATAAGAAATCGTAGGGCAGGTGATAAGCACTTTCGTTTCGGTTTATTACTTAGCTAAATATAAATATTTTGCTTTTATTTTTTCATCTAAATGCCAAATATTTATATTTGGCGGACTTTGTAAATAAAAAAAAGGGCGTTTGAATATAATACAAACGCCCCATGTTTTTTATATCTTGTTATGAGCTTTATCTTTTTACACTAATAAGTTTTATTTTCACCTTTTGACTTTGTGTTTTAGTTTGCTTATTATCATTATGTAGCAAGTAAAAAGCACTATTTCTGTTATATAAATATTTTCAATTTCTAATATATTTCTAAAGAAGATATAGAATATTATATAGCCATATCTTAAAACTTGATATAATCTAGTTTTACTAATTAATAATGTAATTAGATAAAAAATATTTAAGACTATAAATGTTACCACCATAATTTCAGTAATTTACAAACTAATCCCATACCACCACTTGCAGAAGCACTGATTGCTCCCATTCCTGCTCCAATCGCAGCATTTGTCCAGTTTACGTTATCCAAATTACCTGTTGCAAGGCCCCCAATAATCGAACCATATATTCCTTCAACAGCACCAATAATATCTCCAACAACAATATTTGCTACAGTTCCAATATAGTCTTCATCTAAATCGTGATCAGTTAATTCTTCACTCCAAAGATTTAAAGAGTTCTCAGCAATAGCTATTGATAGACCACTTATAACTCCATCATTTAAACTTAAATCATTGTCACTTGGATATTTTGAAATCCATTGTGATTTTAATGCTTGTATCTGATTTTTTAATGATTCAATAGTCGTATTATTTGAAGTATTGGCAAATATACTTTCAAGCTCTGAAATAAAATTTTGTTCGTGTGTAGTAATTATATAATCGGATAATTTATCAAAAGAATTATTTAGCTTATTTGTTAAATTTTGTTTTAAAACATTGGTGTTCTGATTGAATGAAATGATTTCCATAGCATTGTTTAAATCATTAATTATAAGATTATTTGTATAGTTTTGATTTTCTAATACAGTATTTTCTATTGAATTAGTCAAGTTTGAGGTCATTTCATTTCTGAGGAATAATTCAATGTCATTATTGTTCTCGCGACTTATTATAGTGTTTGTATTGAAGTTTTCAATTATAAATTCACAAGCTTTATTATGAGCATAACCAATTTGGTCTGTCATTCTTAGACTCGTAAGTTCACTTCTTGGGATTAAATTTGTAGGTGTGTGTTTTGTAACCTCTTCTTTTTTGCAAGCCCAAAGACTTATTCCTAAAATCGCTATTGAAATTGATAGTTTTAAAATGTTATTTTTCATTGTTTTAATTATTTAATAATCTCTACTTTGAGTTAAGGAGTGTTCGAGATTTCTCTCGTTAATCACAATAATTTTCTTTTCTTACTTCTTGGTAATTTTAATTTAAACTCAGTAGGTGAGTGACCTTTTACCGTTTTTCAGAGATTTATTTATTGCTCATAACTTGGGGATATCCGTAATTTACAAAAAATATGAGGTAACATCCTAGTAATCAAAAATAATAATTAACAAGAAATGTATTTTCGTGTTTTAATCAGTTGCTGATTTGGGTATCTAACTGGAGGTAAATCACCACTCAGATAAAAGTGAGTCCTAACCAGTTATTAATTTTTTCTTCCTCTTTCTTTTCAAAATCTCATTGAAAATAATAAGTAGAAAAATCATAGCCGAACAAATATAGAATGTAGGGGTCATTTGTTCATTTTCTCCGAAGATAAAATAACCCAAAATGATTGCATACACAACTTCTAGATTTACGGCTAAGTTTACGGAGAATGGACTCAATTTTTTCATGACTTCTACACTAGCAATAAAGGGGAAAGCTGTACAAGCTACTCCTAACAATAGCAGGTACCAAATATCAATGGAAGAAGGCGTTAGGAGGTTCTCTGGAACAGGAAAAAACACAAATAAACCGATAGAAACTAAAACAAATGCAAAGATTAACTCCATTAAAGAGATTGTAAATGCATTGGATTTTAGAATTAGCTTTCCATTGAAAGTAGAAAATAAAGCAGAAGTAAAAGCAGCCATAGTTCCCAATAAAATTCCAGCTATAGGGTTTTCTGAGTTTTCAAATTCTGATATTCCAATAATACTGATGATGAGCATAATTAATACACCAATAATTATTTCGTTCCAGTTTAGTTTTCGTTTGTAAACAATTGGTTCAATTAATGCAGTAAAGAACGTTCCGGATGAAAAAGAAATCATGGTGATAGAAATATTTGCCACTTTTATTCCTCCAAAAAAACACAACCAATGAATCCCAACTATGGCTCCAACTCCAGCTAATTGCAAAAATACAGATTTGTTTAGAATCAGTTTTTTTCTTGCTAAAAACATAAATATCAACAAACTTATATTGACTACAACTAATCTCCACCAAACTAACGATACAGAATCGTAAGAAATTAACTTACCAAAAATAGCTGTGAACCCCCAAAGGATAACACATAAATGGAGTAGGGCAAAGGCTTGGTTTCTTGTCATGGAGTAAAGATAAAATAAATTCAGCATGACAGATGAATAATTGTTTTGTATCAGCAAATCTTCGGCATTAATTTTTTCTGAAAGAAAAATGTCTCGAAGCTCAAATAATTGCTCTACAAATCCAAACTAATTAAAAATTAAAATATATTTGACCTATGAACTTTTTATATCCACAATTTTTATGGGCATTATTGGCAATTTCAATTCCAATAATTATTCATTTGTTTAATTTTAAGCGATTTAAAAAAGTTTATTTCTCTGATTTAAAACTTCTTAAAGAAGTAGAGATGGAAACTTCAAAGAAATCAAACCTAAAACATTTATTAATTCTTCTTGCCAGAATTTTAGCAATTGCAGCTTTGGTTTTTGCTTTTGCTCAACCGTATTTTAAGAAAAATGAGATCGGTTCTTCACAGGGAGAAAAACTGGTGTCCGTTTATTTTGACAATTCTTTCAGTATGAATAATGTTGCTCAGGAATTTACTTTGTTAGACAAAGCGAAAGAACAAGCAGAGAATGTTGCAAACTTGTACAATCAAAGTGATAAATTTCAGTTGATAACCAATGATTTTGAATTGAAACACCAGAGATTTGTTACTCGACAAGAGTTTATTGATTTGGTGCAAGAAGTAACAACTAGTTCAGTTACTCGAAAATTAACACAGGTAGAACAGAAACAACTTGATTTCTTGAACAAAGAAGGAAGCCAAAATAAGTTTGGATATTACATTTCAGATTTTCAAAAATCGACTTCAAACCTAGAGAGTTTAAAGCAAGACTCTACTCTCATTACAAATTTTGTTCATTTGAGTCCAGAGCTCACAGGAAATGTTTTTATAGATTCTGTTTGGTTTGATTCTCCCATTCGTGTGGTGAAGAAAAAGGAAAATTTATCGGCAAAAATCATTAATAATTCAGAAGATGACATTCAGGTAAAAGTTGAGTTGTTTCTTAATGGAGCTTCCGAAGGATTTATGAATCAGGATATTTTGGCAAATTCTTCTTCAGAAATAAAATTAAATTACTCTATAAATTCACCAGGAATTGTAAATGCAAAGTTGTTGATTTCGGAATATCCAAACCCTGTTTCTACGTTTGATGATGCCTTTTATTTTTCTTATTTACTAGCTGAAACAGCAAAGGTTTTGGTGATAAACGAAAACTCAACTTACTTGAATAATACAAGTGGGAATATTAATCAATTATTTAAAAATGACGATTATTTCAAAGTAAAAAACTCGAGTTCGGGCTCAATTGATTATTCAGATTTTGGGACGAGTAATGTTATTATTTTAAATGGGTTGAATGAGTTGTCTTCTGGTTTAGTTTCGGAATTAATGAAATATACGGAGGCAGGAGGAACTGTAGTTTATTTCCCTGGAGTAAAATTGAATCTAAATTCTGCCAATGAGTTTTTACTGGCTTTGGAAGCAGGAAGATTCATGAGGAAAGATACAACAGATACGAAAGTGAATTTTCTTGATTTTCAACATCCAATGTTTAGGGATGTATTTGAAAAAATCCCTAAAAACATAGATTTACCTGTCGTTTCTAATTCTTATCAATTATCAGTTTCTTCGAGATCAAGAGTAGAGAAACTAATGAAACTTCAATCTGGGAATGATTTTTTATCCAAGTTCAATTACAAAAATGGTTCGCTTTATTTGTTTACTGTTCCTTTGGATAAAGAGTTTAGTAACCTTACCAGTCATTCTGTTTTTGTGACTTCCTTATTAAGAATAGTAGAAAATAGTGGGAGCAAACAAATGTTGTCACAGTTAATTTCTAACGAAACAATTTTACTAAAAGATAAAAACTACAATTCTGAATCTTTTAGAATCAAGAATGAAAAAAAAGGAATTGATTTCATTCCCGAAACGCAAAGGAATAGAGGAGAGCTAAAACTGTTTTTGTCCCAAGAAGTTAGGGAATCAGGTAATTACACGATTGAAAACGAAGGAAAGACAATAGGTTGTTTTGGTTTAAACTACGACAGATTAGAGTCTTATTTTAAATCTTATTCTATTGCCGAATTAAAATCATTAGTAGGAAATTCATCCACTTCAGTTATTGATGCTTCAACTAATTCTATTGCAAATTCTAATTCTGCTCAATTGTATAAAAAAGAAACCAAGTGGTGGAAACTATTTATTCTATTGGCATTAATTTTTGTGGCGCTTGAGATATTGATAATAAAATTGATGAAATGAAACTAGATATTGTATACGAAGACAATCATATTATTGCAGTAAACAAACGCTCAGGCGATTTGGTACAAGGTGATAAAACAGGCGACAAGCCTTTGTCGGATATGGTGAAAGAGTACATCAAAGAAAAGTACAACAAGCCAGGAGATGTGTATTTGGGTGTAACACATAGGATTGATAGGCCTACTTCGGGAATTGTGATTTTTGCAAGAACAACCAAAGCGCTTACTCGATTGAACAAGATGTTTCAAGACAAAGAGATTAACAAAACATATTGGGCTGTGGTAGAAAACGAACCGCCAAACATGAGCGATACGTTAACTCATTTCTTAAAAAGAAATACAAAGCAAAATAAATCATACGCTTCTATAAATAGTGCAGGTAAAGATTCTAAAGAATCTGTTTTGGCTTACACACTAAAAGGAAAGACAAATAAGTATTATTTACTTGAAATAGATCCAAAAACAGGGCGTCATCATCAAATAAGAACTCAGCTTAGTTTTATTGGCTGTATCATAAAAGGAGATTTGAAGTATGGTGCAAAAAGATCTAATCCAGACGGTTCTATTCATTTACACGCAAGAGGAATAGAATTTTTACATCCAGTAAAAAAGGAACCCGTAGTGATTACTGCTAATCCTCCAAAAGATCCTGTTTGGGATGAATTTGTGAAGTTGGCGTAAGTTAATCTAATTATTAGCTGTACATTAAGGACTAATTAAAATCTCTATCCATGAAAAATTTTCTAAAATTAAGTCTTTCAGTTACCGCATTGCTATTTTTAATAGACTCTTTTACCCTAAAATCAGATTCTGATTTTACAGGAACTTACGGAGACTCAATAATGGAATTAATACTGAATGAGAACCACACTTTTACTTTCAATAGTTCTTTTGATTTAGACAATAAGATTAAAGAAAAAGGAACTCGGGAAATAAACAAAGGAAATCTATTCTTGAAAAGTGAGAACAAAGATTTACCTACAAAATAGAAGGTGAAAAACGAAGGAAAAACAATTAAATCCAGAAGTAAATTCGTTTTTTACACGTTACAAAAAAAAGATTAGTCAACTCTATTAATGAGTGTTAATTTATCTTTCTAATACTATCAATCACAACATCTGTAAGAGGTCGATCTTGAGAGTTTACTGAAACATTAGAAATTGTCTGTACTATGCTGTATCCAGAGATTACTTTCCCAAAAACAGCATGTTTAGATGTTGTTGGAGATTCGTTATAATCTAAAAATGTATTGTCCTTCATGTTAAAGAAAAATTGACTTCCACCAGTATTTGGGCCACTGTTAGCCATAGAAATAGTTTTTTCTATGTTACTAAGATCTTCATGAAATTCGTCTTGAATAGAATAGCCAGGGCCACCACTTCCAGTTCCTGTAGGATCTCCTCCTTGAATAATGAAATTTTGTAATACTCTATGAAATATGATTCCATCATAAAATTTTTCGTTTACTAATTTCAAAAAATTACTAGACGTTATTGGAGCTAATTTATCTTCCAGTTCTACTACAAAATCGCCTTTATTAGTGTAAAATCTCACTTCGCTAATTGTAGCGTTAGGGTCTGGTTCTGATATATTCTCATCTTCTTTTTTACAATTGGTTAGCGTAAGAAATAGAACAATAAAAAGGGTGCTTATTTGTTTAATTTTCATAGTGTTTGTTTTGAATCATTAATATAATAATAAAATGGCTAATTTGATTTTTTACAACAATATTTACCTCTATATTTCTTTCCAAAAAGGTTTAATTCAGAGAGGTTTATTTGTCTAAATCCAAAAATAAGAGTGTTTGTGAAATTGGCTTAACTTATCTTCTCGTACTTTATTTCAAATAGATTATCTGTTCCATCAGAAAAAACGACTTTTTCTATTTCTCTATTTTTATCATCAAATATTGAATTGGTAAAATGAACAATTCTTCCATTATCATCAGTAATTTCAAATTTTACAACATTGTTTTTTTTATCTCTAAAGTACCTCTGGCAATTACTTTCTTCGTCACTCGAAAATGAAATTTCACTTAAATTTTCTTTGTCGTATTTGTAATTCTCTACCGAAATAAGTTCTTTGTTTGGGTTAAGAATTTCGTGTTTAGTTATTTGATCACTTTCATTATAGGAATAGTTTTCATAATAAATAATAGAATTATCAGGGCTGTAAACAATGCTATTGGTAAATTTCTGAGATTCTTTTGATACTTTCTTCTCAGCAAATTCTCCAAATTCGTAAATCATTGCAGTTGACTCTCCTTCTTTATATTCGGTTACTGTTTTCTGTGCTTCGTCCCCATTTTGGAACATCACTTCAGAAATAGTGTCGTCTGTGTATTTTTTGTTAGTTTCCTCAATTACTTCGTTTTCAATAATAAGTTTATGAGATAATAAAGAGCCTTCTTTGTTAAAAAGGTATTCCGATTTATCACTCAGTACTCCGTCTACAAAGTTTTCTTCTTGGGTAACATTATTGTTTTTATCAAAAATAAATCGAGTTTCGATTGTGCCTTCGCGATTTATTTCTTTGATATACGTTAATTGATCTTTGTTGTCAAATTCTTCAATTTGAACCAACTCCAATTCATAGTTGTGTTTGAGGTAAGTTAATTTTCTGTACATGAAAAAGATTTATTTTCCACCAAGTATTACTTGGTCAATGTGGTTTCCTCCAAAAGAATAAGGAATAAAATTATAGCTTGATATTTCTTTGGTAATAATAAGGTTTGCCTTTTTACCCACAGTTATAGAGCCATGAGAATCACTAATTCCCATTGCATAAGCAGAATTCATTGTTACAGCATTAATTGCTTCCTCAGGCGTTAATCCTTGATAAATACAAGCTAACGAAATTACAAAAGGAATTTTCCCAGAAGGAGTAGAGCCAGGATTATAATCTGTTGCCAAAGCAATTGCCAATCCTTGATCAATCATTTTACGGACTGGAGCATAAGGGATTTTCAAGAAAAAACTACACGAAGGCAAAGCAGTTGGCATTGTATCCGAGTTGTGTAAGTCTGCAATGTCTTTGTCTGTCATTATTTCAAGATGATCTAACGAAAGAGCTTTGTGTTTTATTCCAGCTTGAATCCCTCCAATGCTAGTAAACTGATTTACATGAATTTTTGGAATTAAATTGTATTTTGCTCCAGCTTCCATAATTCTTTCTGCATCTGCTACAGTAAAGTAATTGGTTTCACAAAATATATCAATGTAATCGGCTAGTTTTTCTTCGTGAATTACGGGTAATACTTCATTGATAAGCATATCCAAATAGCCGTCTTTATTCCCTTTAAATTCTGGTGGAACTGCATGAGCGCCAAGAAATGTAGCTTTTATGGTTAAATCGGATTCTGCTTTTAATCGTTTTATTACTCTCAAGATTTTAAGCTCAGCATCAAACGAAAGCCCGTAGCCACTTTTTATTTCTAAAGCTCCAGTTCCCATGCTTTTTATCTCGTTTAGTCTTGTCCAAGCTTCTTGGTATAACTCTTCTTCGGTAGCGTGTTGCAATCTCTTAGCAGAGTTTATAATTCCACCACCTCTTGCAGCAACTTCCTCATAGGTCAATCCATTTATTCTATCCACAAACTCAGTCTCTCTTGTTCCTGTAAATACTAAGTGAGTGTGAGAATCACACCAAGTTGGCATTACAATTTTCCCGGCTGCATCTATAGTTTTATCAACTGGAATTTCTGGAATTTCTTCCATTTTACCAAAAGAATGAATGGTGTCATTTTCTATCACAAGAAAAGCATTGTCTAGGGTGTTCAGGATCCCCATTTCTTTACCCGACAATTTGAGTTTGGAATTAGATTCTTGAATTCCAGTTAATTGTTTTATATTTTTGATTAGGGTCTTCATTGATAAAATAGTGTTGATAGGTATTTTTAAAAGTACAGAAATTTAGCAAAAGAGAAACGAAGTATTCTTTTTTTTTGTATATTAACTGATAATAAACAATTTATATTCATGAAAAAGTATAAGCTTCTTTTAGTCTCCTTCATTTTTATGGTTATATATTTTGTGGTTTTAGTGTTAATGGATTTATTTGAATATGGTTTTAATTTCGATTCTGGAGATATAAAAAGAAAGATTATTCTTTCTGTTTTTATGGGTGTTTGGATTGGTGTAATGATTAAATTTAAGTGGATTAAAACCAATAATATTTTATCGAAATGATTTACAAAGGAATACACCAAAAACATCCCTGGTTATTAGAGTTTTCAATAGTATTGATTGTTTCTTTTATAGTTTCTTCTGTTTTGGGAAGATTTATTGGAATTGATGAAGAATCAATGAATATTTGGCTAGCATTCTTATTTTCTAGCTTATTAAAAATAACTTGCTTCTTACTATTTGGATTTATTTATTACAAACTCATCAAAAAGAAATCCAATTTTAACCCCGAAGAAAACGAAGACTAATTAGAATACTATTTATTGGTTATTAATTAATAATTAATTATCTCGTAGTTTTTAGTCTCTCATTGTTTATATTTCATTTAAATATGTAAATCAAGATTGTTGATTTTAGCGAAATGTAACCCAATTGTTTCTTGTGCTTTTAATTTTAAATCTTCGTTAGAAAATAATTCATTGATGAATGAGGTATATTTTTCTTTCAAACCAAATGCAAGCTCTTTAGCTTCATTTCTCTTGTTTTGATATAAGAAATTTGTAATTTCTGTTAAGCTATTTGTGGTAACGCTAATAGCCGATAAAACTACAACTGTATTTTCGTTTGCAATGAGATTTGCAACCTCTTTCATCCTTTGTGGTTAACCCAAAAAAGTTCCTTTAAATTTAATTACTTTCATTGTTTAATTTAAAATTTAACAAATATAATTTAAAATTTAACAAAAATAATTTTTGATTTGATTTTTTAGAGAGATAGTTTAAAATAAACTCTATTTTTGCAAACTAAACAAAACAACTATGGAATATACGCCTCAAGACATTAAAAAGGGAAACGAATTGGAATTAGAAATTACCGATATGGCTTTTGGTGGAAAAGGAATTGCAAAAATTGAGGTAGGAGAAGGTAAATTGGTGATTTTTGTACCCAATACAATCCCTGGGCAAGTAGTGAAAGCAAGAATTTTCAAAAAGAAAAAGAGTTATTGTGAGTGTAAATTAATAGATGTAATTAAGAAATCTCCAGATGAAATTGAAGTTGATTTTCAGCCAATTTCTGGAGCGCCTTACATTACTTTTCCTATAGAGAAACAAAGAGAATATAAAAAAAGCACAACAATAGAGCAATACAGAAGATTAGGTAAAATAGAGAATATAGACGATTTGTTTGATAGTTATATAGAATCGCCAACTACTTTTCATTACCGTAATAAAATGGAATATGCGTTTAGTACTATTCGTTATGATTTAGATTCAGAAGAAACATTAGATGATGAGTTTGCCTTAGGATTTAAGAGAAGAGGAACTTGGTGGATGGTAGAAAACATGGACAAAGACTCTGGATTATTTGATGCCGAATTTGAAAACAAACTAAAAGAAGTAAGGGAATATTTATACAAAACTGGTTTGCCAGCTTGGCATCCACCAAAGAAACACGGATTTTACAGGTATTTAACAGTACGTAAATCATATTTGAATAATAAGTTATTATTAAACTTAACTACTTCGGATACGGGATTAGTCCATTTTGATAAGCAAGCTTTTGTGGATTGTGTAACAGGAATTTTTGGAGATAGAGTTGCAGGAATTCTACTTACAATAAATTCAAGCTTGGGAGAGAGAGCTCACAATGATAAGAACGATTATGAAATGTTGTTTGGAGAAAACAAAATTGAAGAAAATTTATTGGGATTAAATTTTGAAGTAAGTATGCAAAGCTTTTTTCAAACGAACCCTAAGTCAGCAGAGAAACTTTACACCAAAGTAATTGATTATGTATTGGATGGGATGGAGTATTCCAAGGATGATACTGTAATGGATTTATTCTGTGGAACAGGAACAATTGGTCAATTAATATCGAAGAAGACAGGAGTAAAAGTTATAGGAGTTGATATTATAGCAGAAGCAATTGAAAATGCCAAAGCCAATGCAAAAAGAAATGAAGTAGAAACAGCTACATTTTATGCAGCAGACGTAGGTAAGTTTTTAATTAAATACCCACAATACGAAGGAAAGATAAAAACAATTGTTTTGGATCCTCCAAGAGCAGGGATTGCTCCAAAAACATTGGCAAAAGTAGCCAGTTTAGATGCAAAACGAGTCGTCTATGTTTCTTGTAATCCTGCAACACAATCTAGAGATGTTGAAGTTTTTAGAGAACACGGTTATCAACTTAAGAAAATTAGCTTTGTAGATCAATTTCCTCATACTTCACACATTGAAGCAATTGCAATTTTTGAAAAATAAAACACAAATATTTAACAAAATTTAGATTTGTTGAATTATATTTAAAATAGTTGTTAAAAAAACAACAAAACACTTCTCTTCTAAAATAATACTACTTATCTTTGTATAGTAGAAAAATAAAAAATAAAATACTGTAAATGAGTAATATATCAAAAATAATTGAAAAAGAGATTTCATCATCTCCTTTTTTAGAGGAATCAATTGCTGAAGACTTAATAAATATTTCGTCTCTAGCTAGAATGCTTAAGCCAAAAGTGGAAGCAGAATTGGGTAAAGAGGTAAAGACGGGAGCACTTGTTATGGCGATTAACCGAATGCAATTCGAGAAATTTCATGAAATAAATGGTAAAATAGAAGAGTTTATGAATTCTTTGGGAGATATAATTATCAGGAGTAACCTGAATGATTATGCGTTTAAAAACTCACCAACCTTAGCACAAGCACAAATGAAATTAATAGAAGCTTCTAGTGATTTGATTGATGGTTTTTGTACAGTTTCACAAGGTGTTTATGAATCAAACATTGTAGTAATAAAATCTTTGTCTGATAAAGTTGATGAATTGTTTGCAGACGAAATTCAATTATTCAAAATGGAAGATTTATCTTCTGTCACATTAAGATTACCGGAATTTAATGTTCCTGGAGCTTATTATTTTCTATTAAAGAAAATAGCTTGGGAAAACATTAATATTTTTGAAATTATATCGACAACAAATGAAATAACATTGGTTGTAAAAAACCAAGATATTGACAGAGTATTCTCTTTATTAATGTCTTTTAAGAAATAATAATTTATGCTGTCACTTATTAGAAAGGAAGTAGGTAGTTTTTTTAGTTCCATTGTTGGTTACATTACAATTGTAATATTCTTATTGTCAATAGGAGTATTTATGTGGGTAATTCCTGGAAAAACTAATGTATTTGATAGTGGATTTTCTGACATGGGATTTCTATTTGCTAATGCACCAGCTATCTTTCTATTTTTAATACCAGCCATTACCATGAGGCTTTTTGCAGAGGAAAGAAGAATGCAAACTCTAGAGCTTTTATTTACAAAGCCAATCACAGATTTACAAATTGTACTGGCAAAATATATTTCTGGTTTGGTACTTCTTATTTTTTCTTTGTTACCTACTTTGGTCTATTATTATTCCATAGTACAATTGGGTGATCCAGTTGGTAATATTGATTCTGGAGGAACAATTGGTTCTTATATCGGTTTGTTTTTTCTAGGTGCTGGATTTTTAGCAATTGGTTTGTTTGCATCTTCAATTACTACCAACCAAATTGTCTCTTTCTTGGTAGCAGTTGTTTTGTGTTTCTTTGTTTATCTAGGTTTCGATTTTATTGGGAGTAACATTGCTTCAGGAGAAACAGCTTACAACATTAAGAACTTAGGAATAGAAGAGCATTATGCTTCCATTCAAAGAGGGGTAATAGATTCAAGAGATATTTTGTATTTTATTAGTTTGATAGTCGTGTTTTTATTGGCTACTAAATTGAGTTTAAAAAGATCTAAATAATGAAAGGGAATTCTAAAATACTCATACAAGTAATAGCAGTTGCACTCGTTATTTTTTTAGCAAACTTTATTGGTTCTAAAAAGTTTTTAAGAGTGGATCTTACCGAAGAGAAAATTCATTCTTTGTCTGAAACTACGATTGATATTCTTCAAGATGATTCTTTGATAAAAGAGGAACTAAGATTTGAAGTTTATTTGGAAGGAGATTTACCACCAAAACTGAGAAAGCTACAGTTGGCACTGAAAGAAAAATTAAGTGAATTGAAAGCTTACGGAGGAGCTAATATTTTCTTTGAATTTATTGATCCAGCCAAAGAGGAGTCTAGAAAAGAGGAGGTTTTTAGTCAACTCTATGAACAAGGGTTACAACCTACAAAAGTGAGTACTTTGGTGGGAGGAACAAAATCCGATATGTTACTTTTTGGAGGTGTAATGTTGAGAACAATTGACAATAGAAATATTCCAATTCAGATTCTTTCACCTAGTAATTTAGATCCAAATAGTGGAGCTGCAATTCCAGTCCCTATTGATTTTATTCCTGTAGAAAATATAATAAATGATTTGGAGTATTTATTATTGGAAGGAATTTATAAAGCAGTAAACCCTAACAGAAAAAAGATTGGATTTTTACAAGGGCATGGAGAGTTAAAGGAACTAGAAAGGTATGACGTAACCTTCGAATTATCTAAGTTTCATGCGGTAGAAGATATAACGCTTAATGGAAAGCTTAATTCATTGAATAATTTTGATGCTTTGGTTATTGCAAAGCCTACAAAACCTATCAGTGAAAAGGATAAATACCTCATTGACCAATTTATAATGAAAGGTGGAAAAGTAGCTTGGTTAATTGATCCTGTTGAAGTTAATCAAGATTCGTTAGATTTTAACGAACAAACTTTTGGGCTAGAAAGAGAATTAAATGACATTGATGAACAAATATTTACCTACGGAGTAAGGTTAAATAAAGATTTAGTGATTGATGTAAATTCTATAAAAATTCCTTTAGGAGGAAATTTATACAAATGGTATTATTATCCGTTTATCCGTACCGAAAAAATTGACAATCCTATTGTGAATAATGTAAATCCTATTCGATTGAAATATGCGAGTACCATGGATTTACTTAAGAACCCTGAGATTACAAAAACACCTTTATTAGTTACTTCAGAAAAATCGATAACGTATAAAATTCCTGTAAGAATTAATTACCAAATGATTGGGCTAAAGGAAGAAGTAATAAAGTACAATGCAACACCCAATAGAATCGTGGCAGCTATGTTGGAAGGGAAATTTAAGTCTAATTTTAGAAATAGATTGACGGCTAATTTTTTGAAAAATGCGCCAGTAAAACACAGGGATGAAGGAGTTCAAAATAAAATGTTGGTCATAAGTGATGGGGATATTATAAATGCAGAAGTGGATTCTTTTCAAAATAGAAAAGGAAAAATGATTGTAAGGCCTTTGAATATCAATTTTGATAAATTTGATAGAAGCATGACTTTTGGAAACAAAGAATTTTTTGTGAATGCTATGGAAAGCTTAATGGGGTTAGACGATCTTATTCCGCTAAGAAGTAAAACAATTACGCTAAGACCTTTGAACAAAGCAAAAGTAGCAAGTGAACGTACTTATTGGAAAGCAATCAATGTATTCATTCCAATTCTTGTCATCTTTATTTTTGGAATTTTCTATAATTTCTTGAGGAAAAGAAGATTTAGTTAAACTTCTCGTTATTATTTTAAAATAAAAACCTTTCATTAAACCCTCATTTCTCGTATATTGATAAACAATTACTAAGAACCCATAATGGGCAATTTATTATTTTTGGGTTTAAATGAAAAAAGCTTTACTCGTACTATTTCTAATTCCACTTATTTCCCTTGCCGGAAATGATAATTTTCACATTGGAGCCAGAAACTCTGGAATGGGAAACACAGGATTAACCTTAGCAGATGTTTGGGCAATTCGTTACAATCAAGCAGCTTTGGCAGATATAAGCCAAATAGCAGTTGGGATTTCATACGAAAGTAGATTTTTTACCAAGAGTTTGGGGATTCAATCTTTTGCTTTTGTTTTACCCACAAAAAGCGGAACTTTTGGAATTAATTACACAGGGTTTGGCGATAATTTATACAGAGAAACCAAACTAGGATTAGGTTACGGAATGAAATTATCAGATAAATTCAACATAGGAATTCGACTAAATTATCATTCATTAAGATTAGGAAATAACTACGGAAAAGCAAATAATTTGACTTTTGAAATCGGTTTTGTTGCCAAGCCAACCAAGAATTTAGAAATTGGTTTTCACCTTTTTAATCCATCCGCAGTAAAGCTGAATGATTACCAAAATGAAATAATTCCTGTAATTATGAATCTAGGTATTTCGTATAAATTCTCTGATAAACTAAGAACTAATGTTGAGATAGAAAAAGATATAGAGCACCCTTATTCTCTAAAAATAGGACTTGAGTATTTGCCTTTGGAATATTTATATATAAGAGCAGGAATCACAACCAACCCAACTATGCCAACTATTGGTTTTGGAGTTGTAAAAAACCAATTTAAAATAGATTTTTCATCCAGTTTTCATCCTAGTTTAGGAATTACTCCAGCTTTAGGAATTACATACACATTTTGATGGCCTATAATAGCCTTTTAATTTTTGAGATATTTTATCAATAGGAATAAAATTAGTAGCAAATGATTTGTGCAGTAGCGTTTAACAAAATATGAAAACAATTAAGTTTTATATCATTTTAGGAATCTTATGTTCTTCGCAATGTGGGTACTCCCAGGAAGAATCTACGGAGAAAAATGAAATTATAGAGCAAAGAATTGAATACATTGGTGGAGAAAATGAATCCATTGATTACACCACATTATTCGATAATCTGTATTATTTTTACGATCATCCAATTAATCTAAACAATATCAATGATGTAGAATCTTTGCTAGAGGTAGGATTAATCTCTGACTTACAATTGTTGAGCCTGAAAATGCATATTGCTGTAAATAATAAACTGATGACAATTTACGAGTTGCAGGCTGTACAGGGATTTGATAGGGAAAGTATTCGTAATATGTTGCCTTTTGTAAAAGTCTCACAAGAATTATTTACACCCAATGTTTCTCTTAAAGAAATATTAAAAAACTCGAGTAATGAAGTTTACTTGAGAAACATAAGAGACATTGAACAAAAAAAAGGATATTCTCTCAAAGAAGAAGAGGACGACAAACGTTATTTGGGAAGTCCTGATAAACTATATCTTCGTTACCGATTTCGCTATTTGAACAAGATAAGTTTAGGATTTACAGCAGAAAAAGACCAAGGGGAAGAGTTTTTTAAAGGTTCACAAAAAAAAGGATTTGATTATTACTCGGCTCATTTTTTCATGAAAGATTTCGGACGATTAAAAGCTCTGGCCGTAGGAGATTATCATTTTCAAGTAGGACAAGGATTAACTCTTTGGAGTGGCTTAGCTTTCGGTAAATCCATTGATATTAGTTCAGTTAAGCGAAATGCAGTTGGAATAAGACAGTATGCTTCGGCAGATGAAAATAATTTTTTGAGAGGAGGAGCAGCTACTTTTGGAATCACAAAAAACATTAGTTTTTCGGCTTTTTATTCCCGTAAGAAAATTGATGCAAACATTACCGATACACTTGATTTTCAAAATAATGATGTTGTATTCTCTTCTTTTCAAAACAGTGGTTTTCATAGAGTAACGGCCGAATTAAATGATAAAGATGCTATCCAAGAAACACATTTTGGAGGAAGAGTAGAGTTTCAAAACCAAGCTCTTAAAATTGGAGCTACAGGATTTGCTTCCCAATATGGAGGAGAGTTTAGTAGAAAACTTAGTTTTTACAATCAGTTTGAATTTTCTAACAATAAAAACTCAGTTTTTGGGATGGATTACAATTACGTAAACAGGAATTTCAATTTTTTTGGAGAGTTTTCGAGGAGTGAAAATGGAGGGTTGGCTTATGTAAATGGATTATTGATGTCGCTCGACCCTAGATTTTCATTCACTATTTTACACAGAAACTATGGAAAGGATTATCAAAATTTATTGAGTAATGGATTTGCCGAAAGTAACTCGAGAAATGAAAAAGGAATTTATATGGGGTTTGATGCCAAGCTTAACAGACAATTCTCTTTAACTGGATTCATAGATTTTTTCACTTTCCCTTGGCTTAAGTTTCAGGCTTATTCGCCCAATACGGGAGGTTATGATTATAATGTGCAATTAACCTATAAGAAAAGTAGAAATTTTTCAGCTTACGCCAGAGTCAGGTATCAAAACAAAGAATTAAATAACAGTGCCATAGAATCTTCTACGTATCAATTGGTGGATGAGAAAAGAACCAATTACAGACTAAACCTTTCTTATAAAATAACTGATTATTTGACTCTTAAAAATAGAGTAGAGGTAGTTCAATACCAAAAAGGAACTGCCGATAAAGAAATGGGATTTTTGGCTTACCAAGATCTGGTATTTAAACCCAAATCAAAACCATATTCTTTCACCGCTCGTTACGCTTTGTTTGACGTAGAAACTTACAATGCCAGAGTGTATGCCTATGAAAATGATGTATTATACTATTTTTATATTCCGGCTTATTATAAAGTAGGTTCTCGATTTTATTTAACTGCTCGTTACAAATACCGCAAAAAATTTGATTTCTGGATTCGTTATGGAGTATGGAATTATAGAAATGAAGAAACTATCCTTAGTGGATTAGAGGAAATACAAGGGAACATCCGTTCTGATGTGAAGGTTGTTTTTAGGTATTTGTTTTAATTCTTATTGTTTCCCTTCTTTAGCTAGACTTTCTGTATTACAACAGTTACTGTCAAATGTTCAGCTAAAATTAATTATCTTAATCATTGCGATTTGTTCATTTTGTTCATTGATGACAAAACGAACCAAAAAATCTAGGCTTTATTCTACTTCACGATTTTAACTTGTATTTTTCGATTCAGTCAGTTATTTCCTCTACAAGTTCCCGAACTTCTTCCCTCATTTACGAAAAATTCTGCATTAAAATTCCTTCTTAGATTGAGGCCGATACTAAAAAAGGCCAAGCTGTGCTTATAATTTAGTTTTACAAATATTCATTATCCGATATTAATCAGAACATTTTTTTCAGACTGAGCCTTTCGATTATCGCTAAAGATAAACTCAGTCGAAGTCTAACAAAGAATATTTCACGTTTTAAATTAATGTAATACTTTAATGAATAAAGATGCTGAAATAAATTCAGCATTACTGATAAAAAGAATTTACAAAAAAAACCCCACACAAAGTGTAGAGGTTTTAACTAATTACTAGTAAACTAAAAGATTAGTTATTCAATTTCATCATTCTAACCTCCACACGTCTGTTTTTAGACTTGTCTTCTTCGTTATTGTTAGTTTCAGCAGGTTTTTCCTCTCCGTAGTTTTTAATTACGATACGGTTAGCGTCAATCCCTTTACTAATTAAGTACTTTCTCGTCTGTACCGATCTTTTGTTAGAAAGATTCATATTATAATCCAAAGTTCCGTCACTGTCAGTATGACCAAGGATAAGTATGAGTGTATTTGCATTCATATTTACTTTGGTGGAGAAGGTGGCCAGCTTTGTTTTGTACTGGGTTCTCATATTCGATTTATCCGAATCAAAATAGACATTCACATAATCCATTGTTACCATATCGTCCAATACTTCTGCAACAGTCATTTTATCCATTTCTTTTTTGTTGTTATCTAACAATTCATCAATGTCAACTTTTTCTACTCTTGGGTATCTTATTCCGTCTCTAGTTTTCTTTCTTCTAGAAGTAGGACAACCAAAGTTATCTGCTGGTCCTGGCTCATTCACACAAGAATCTATGTTATCGTTCAGTCCATCTCCATCACTATCTTGGCAACAAGTCAACTGTTCTAATGGACAACCATTATTCTCGTAAACTCCGGGAA
>Ga0115006_10000305_pt1 | contig 26107 bp, 19 predicted proteins | sample ArcOceMetagenome_3_FD_88943 | JGI IMG/M metagenome (GOLD analysis project Ga0115006, IMG submission 88943) | Marine eukaryotic phytoplankton communities from Arctic Ocean - Arctic Ocean- Svalbard ARC20M Metagenome | ecosystem: Environmental > Aquatic > Marine > Oceanic | place: Arctic Ocean...
TTCTTTACTTGATACGCATATAATTCTGCTTGCTCTACTAAGAACTTAGCTTTGGGCAATTGAAAGATCCGCTCGTTTAGCTTAGCATAGCCTAGCGAATGTAATACACCCAAGCTATTAGCTACTTGGTGTACTCCTATCTTAAAATTTTCTGCAAACGATATTATATCGAGCGGATAGGTAACTCCGTTGCCGGCTGTGAAGGCTACTTTATGGTGATTATATAAGCACAGTAAGGTGTGCTCTATTTGCTGTATGGATGGAAATTTATTCCATGCATCTACTTTAGTTTCCTTATCTGCTAGCAGTATGCAATATGCTTCTAGGCCGTCTCTACCAGATCTACCTGCTTCTTGATAGTACGCTTCTGGGCTTTCTGGTTTTTCGAAATGGAAGACTATACGCACATCTGGTTTATCTATTCCCATACCAAAAGCATTGGTACATACTACAATACGCGTTTTATTATCTATCCAAGACTGCTGTATGGCAGATCTCTTGTCATTTTCTAATCCACCGTGGTAGTACGCAGCAGATATACCTTCTCGTTGTAGAGCTATGGCTATCTCTTCGCATTTTCTGCGGGTATTGGCATATACCAAACCTGAGCCTTTTAGCTTATTTAGTATTTTGGTGATACGTAGTATCTTGTTGCTATCTCGCATCACCAAGTAACTCAGATTGCCGCGGGCAAAGGACTTTCTGAAGGTCTTGTAATCCTTATGGAGCGAAAGATACTTGGCTATATCACTCACCACACTGGTAGTAGCTGTGGCGGTTACCGCTATTATATTTAGGTCTGGTTGTATCTCTCGCAGCTCCCCTAGTCGCAAGTACTCTGGCCTAAACTGGTGGCCCCACTGCGAGATGCAATGTGCCTCATCTACTACCAAAAAACTCACATTAAAATTGACTAAGTAGCTTCTAAATATCTTGGTAGCTGCACGCTCTGGGCTCAGGTAAACAAACTTGTACTTACCATTGAGCGTATTTTGAAACTCTGTTTCTATCTCTCTAGAGGTAAGATTACTGTGAAGAGCTACGGCAGATATTCCTCGTGTTTTGAGATTGTCTACCTGGTCTTTCATTAGAGCTATAAGCGGACTAAAGACGAGACAAACTCCTTCTTTGGCCATGGCAGGCAACTGAAAACAAATACTCTTGCCACCGCCAGTAGGCAGTAGAGCCAATGTATCGTCACCTTGCATTACGGAGACTATGATATCTCGCTGCATCGGACGAAACGAGTCGTATCCCCAGTATTTTTTGAGTAAAGATTCTAGCACTTGAAATGAATTACAAGTTTAGAGTTTTAAGATTTATGAAAGTCAGTTTAATTGAGAATACCTGACATTAAAACATCCTACAACATTCTTCTATAGGTCTTAATAAGCAAGGCACCTAAGTTCTTATGTGGTGGTATATAGTCTTGAAAACGATTGTCGGCCGTAGAACCTGCTGCAAATTTCTTGTCTAGTGTATCCCATAAATCATCCCAAACGATGTCTTTTCCTTTTCTGATTACTTCGTTTAGCTCCAGGCACAGTCTGTCATTTACCAGCATAGTGCCTATCTGCTTACTGCTTATTATTTGTGCATCGGGCGAATATTTGAGTACCTGAGCTATGTTATTATACCCACCACAGGATCCTAAGAATACTATCTCTGCATTAGGTGTAAGGCTCTCTATAGCTGCACTGGCAAAGTACGAGTGCCCGCGGTGTACTACTACATCTGGCCATCTACTTGTCTCTTCAAAATGTGCTTTGATAGCATCTTGCCCGGTAAACTCGCTTGTCGGTTTATTGGCATATATCTCTACATCCATACCGCTTTTAGATTTCACTATAATGTAGGTGCCACGGTCTAGAATACTCCAGTTTCCATTTCTAAAAGTACCTAAGAAGTGATTATAACTCGCCTTACCATCTGGATCGTCAAAGAAGAAATGCTGTTGTACATTTTTACCTCCTTTGTAGATACGATCTATGGGCAGTATTTTGAGGCTAGCCGTTTGGTCTACCAGTGCCATATTAGAGGTAGATTGTCCTCCTATTTCGAATACACTGAGAATAAGACCATATAGTTTTTCAGCTTCTGCATCTGTGTTTTTTATCTGCTCATAGTACGCCAGTATAGCCTGCTCAAACATGATTTTATTGCCCGTACTGCGTATGCTCCCATATGTGTCTGCTATGGCTACTGCACTCTCTAGGTTATCATTGGCATTTTGTATGCCCTGCACTAGCTTGGCAAAGAGTTTTTGCTTCTCGTACTCTCCCATTTTACCCAAAAATGAGTTCAATGTATTGTAGCCTGCAGCCATTTTGATGAAGGTACGGAAGTTATTAAAATTGGTATTGTATAGAAACTTGTACGTGCTAGACTCATCCATTTTAGCCATCATTCTGTTATACATCCCTAAAAAAGTAGAGGTATATATTTCGTCCTCGCTATAGACTATAAGTGTATAGATCTCAGCAGCAGAAAACTTACCTAGGCTTTGGAATCTAGTAGCGTCACTCTCCTCGTGCAAATCATTGATTACGCGTACATGTTTCAAACATTGATACATAAGAGCCTCGTCTACAGAGTGTTCACCGTTCAGCGTGGCATCTGCCCGCATAGCTATAAGATACTCAAAGAGTGTCTTGTCTAGCTTGGCTATCTCGTGTGCTTCTTCTATGCTCAGCTTACCATTGAATATATCATTGAGCAGTATATACGATCGAGTAGCAGCCCCTTTCTTCTCAAATATGCCATATACTTCATTCGTTATTCTATTGGTGCTACCTTTAATGCGTTGGTGTACAGGATTCCAGCTATGCAGATAGGTTTTTATCTTCATAGGAGCTACTCTGGCTACCTCGTCTAATACTTTGATGCCAAAAGGCTTGTAATCTATCTCTTTGTAGTGTCTTAGTATTTCGGCAGGCTCTGTACGAGCGGCGGCCATCAGAAAAGGCTCTGCTACTGGCTTGTCTATATAGAATGCTATGAGATTAAGACCTGCATATACATTACTCTTCAGTATAGCATTGAGTCTATTCACATCTTCTACATCTTGTACTTTAGCTATTAAATCAAAAATGGGCTTAAACTGCGTGTAGAAATGAACGTTTTTGGGAGTCACGTCTTGCATGAGATGTAGCACCCTACGGAGCTGCTCCGTCTTTTGTATATCACTGCTGAAACCATCTGCCAGTATTTTGTCTACTATACTCTGTGTAGTGGTAAGATAGGTAGACGTAGCCTGTGCACTTTGCAAGCCACTTTTGAGGCTTATATAGCCATCTTCTGCTCCATCTATTAAGTCTATTCGCTTGGCTTCTTGAGCTACCCGCTCCACGTATTTATCTACCACTCCATTAGCACTAGCAGCTAGGTTAGCTCCTATGAATACTAGTATAAAAGCACTTTTTAATTTATTCCTACTCATTGATTTTATTGAAAATTTCCCAAAGTGTGATACCCGTAGATACCGATACATTAAAAGAATGTTTGGTACCAAATTGTGGTATCTCAATAACTTGGTTGCAAGAATCGAGCAAATTTTCGTCTACACCATCTACCTCATTACCCACTATTAGCACTATGGTCTTGTCTTGTGGCAACTTTACTTCACGCAGTGGCACACTATTTACCACTTGCTCCAGAGCACAAATGTGGCAGTCTTTGAGTTGTGCTAGTGCTTCGGCAGTAGTTTTGGTGTATTCCCAGGCTACACTTTCTTCGGCACCTAGGGCTGTTTTACGAATATCGCGATGCGGCGGAGTAGCCGTAATGCCACATAAATAGATTTTCTCTACCCGAAAAGCGTCACTAGTTCTAAAAATAGCACCTACATTGTGCATACTGCGAATATTGTCGAGCACTACGATGAGTGGAGTCTTTGAAACTGTCCTATACTTTTCAACAGTTAGCCTATTCAAATCTTCGTTTTTTACCTTGCGAGTCAAATTAATTAGTAGATAATTGGGTACAAAGGTAAAGCAGCAAAAAGAAACTCCACTCATGAAGCAATACGGCGAGATAAAAGCCGCGTACCCAGGTACTTTATTGCTTTTTAGAGTTGGCGATTTTTACGAGTTATTTGGAGAAGATGCTGTAGTAGCAGCCGAGATTCTGGATATAGTGCAGACCTATAGAAATAATGGAGGGAGCAAAATAGAACTAGCAGGTTTCCCGTACCACTCACTAGATACCTACCTACCCAAACTTAGCCGATCTGGCCAGCGAGTAGCAGTATGTGAGCAGCTAGAAAATCCAAAAGAAGCCATAGGCATAGTAAAACGGGGCGTTACCGAGCTTATCACTCCAGGAGTATCTGCCAATGATAAAACCTACGATAGCCGCAGCAATAACTTTTTAGCAGCCATATATGAGAGTAACAGTCGTGTGGGTGTAGCCTTTGCCGACTTGAGTACAGGCGAGTTTATGGTAGCCCAAGGCAACCAAGACTACGTAGAACGTTTGATAAAAACACTGAGCCCTAGCGAAATAGTGCTAAGCAAGGCGTATCGTGAAAAATTTGATAGAACCTATGGAGACGAGCATTATAGCTATGCCATAGATAAATGGTTTTTTGAAGAAGACTACTGCAAAGAGCAGCTCAATAAGCACTTTAATATAGAGTCGCTCCGTGGATTTGGTATAGAGCACATGGAAGAGGCTACTATAGCTGCTGGAGCTGTGATTCACTATCTCAACCAAACGCACCATACTGACCTAGAGCATATTAATAGCATAAAACGAATAGACGAGCAAAGCCATGTATGGATAGACTCATTTACTATACGTAATCTAGAGATAGTACATAGCAACCATCATACGGGGATTAGCTTACTAGATGTGGTAGATAAAACGATATCGCCTATGGGTAGCCGATTAATGAAAAATTGGTTGGTGCTACCACTGCTAGACATAGCCGAGATAAAAGAACGCCAAGATACTGTAGAATATCTGATAGCAGATAAAGCCCTATTTGATAAAGCAACTAAGCAAATAGCTAGAATAGGCGACCTAGAACGGATTATAAGTAAGGTGGCTCTAAAAAGGATTAGTCCAAAAGAGTTGCTTCAATTATCTGCTTCGCTTAAGTCCATAGCCACAGTAAAACAACTGTGTACCGATGTAGAGTGCAGACCAATAGAGACTTTTGCAGAACGCTTGAATCTATGTCATGATTTGGTAGAGCTCATAGACACACAGATAGCAGAAGATGCTCCTGTAGTAGCTAGCAAGGGTGGCATTTTTAAAATGGGTGTAAATGAGGAATTAGATGAATATCTTAATATTTCTAAAAATGGTAAAGATTATCTGCTAGGCATAAAAGAACGAGAAGCAGAATGCACGGGTATTACTAGTCTTAAGCTAGCTTTTAACAATGTGTTTGGGTACTACCTAGAGGTAACTCATACGCACAGAGATAAGGTGCCAGAAGACTGGATTAGAAAACAAACCTTAGTAAGTGCAGAGCGGTATATAACGCCAGAACTAAAAGATTACGAAGAGAAAATACTCTCTGCAGAGGATAAAATTAGCGGAATAGAATCAACGTTGTACACTGCGTTAATAGATAAGTTAAGCGTTTATATAACGCACGTGCAGCAGAATGCACGTGAAATAGCTAAGCTCGATTGTCTATGTAGTTTCGCTAGAATATCACTTGATAATAACTATACGAAGCCAGAGATAAACGATTCAAAAAACCTCGCTATAAAGGATGGTAGACATCCTGTAATAGAGCAACAATTAGCCATAGGAGAAAGCTATATACCCAATGACATTTTCTTAAATCAAGAAGACCAGCAGATCATCATACTCACCGGGCCTAACATGAGTGGTAAGTCGGCTATACTCAGGCAAACAGCTTTGACTGTGCTACTGGCACAGGTAGGATGTTTCGTACCTGCACGCCACGCAGAAGTAGGTATAGTAGACAAAATATATACCCGTGTAGGAGCATCGGATAACATCTCGCAAGGAGAATCTACTTTTATGGTAGAAATGGTAGAAACGGCAAGCATCCTCAATAACCTAAGTGACCGAAGTCTAGTGATACTAGATGAGATAGGACGTGGTACCAGTACTTTTGATGGGGTGAGCTTAGCGTGGAGTATTGCCGAGTTTCTAAGTCAAAGCGATGAAAAGCCCAAGACACTATTTGCAACGCACTACCACGAGCTCAATGAACTAGAAAGTGCCAACGTAGGCGTAGTAAACTACTACGTTAGTACAGAGGAGAAGCGAAACAAAGTAATCTTCCTACGTAAAATGAAGAAAGGTGGTAGTGAGCATAGTTTTGGTATTCACGTAGCACGTATGGCTGGTATTCCTAAGAAAGTACTCAAACGTGCCGATCATATTCTGAAGCAACTAGAAAGCGACAGAGCGAGTATTAGCACCAAAGATTCGATAAAAAAGGTACAAGACCAAAACTACCAATTGAATTTATTTCAAATAAATGACCCTAAAACTGCAGAGCTTCTGCAAACCATCGATAAATTGAACATCGATAGCCTCACTCCTATTGAGGCTTTAATGAAATTAAATGAAATTAAACAATTACTGGAGGACTAAGGCTCTCACTTTTAGCTTATTGTGTTCCTTTGGAGTACACGCACAGCACTCTTGGATTTACATGGTAGACAAGTGTGATACGGAGCAAGACTACTTCACTACCCCAGTTTGTGACACGTATATAGACCAGCTCCAACAAAAAAGTGTAGCTATAGTCGGCTCTAGCAAATGGCTCAATGCCGTTTGCATTTCTGATGCAGATTTGGGCAAGGTTACGGACTTATCCTTTGTGGCACACACAAAGTCCCTAGGTCAATATACAACAGAAGAAGCACGCACAGACGAGGATTTTAGCTACGGACAAGGAGATTGGCAGATTGAGATGATGAATCTACATCGCTATCACCAGCTAGGTTTTACAGGAAAAGGTGTGACTCTTGGCATATTCGATGGAGGATTTTGGAAAGTAGATAGTCTTCCCATTTTCGACTCTATGTGGGCCAATAATCAGATAACAGCCGCTTTTGATTTTGTAGACAAAGACACCCTACGATATAACGAAAGCACACACGGAATGCAGGTACTTGCTCTCGCAGGAATCAACTATCCAGATAGTATGGTAGGTGCTGCTCCTGGAGCTAATTTTGTGCTAGCACGTACAGAAAACACCTATTCTGAGACACACTTAGAAGAGCTCAATTGGCTCAGAGCTATGGAGTGGGCAGATAGTATAGGCGTAGATATTATTCATAGTAGTTTGGGTTATTCGCTATTTGACACGCTGCAGGGAGACTATGCCTACCAAGACATGGATGGCAATAGTACCTTGATAACCATAGCAGCAGAAACTGCAGCCGATAGAGGAATATTCATCACCAATAGTGCTGGCAATTCTGGAGATGATCCTTGGTTTTATATCACCGCTCCGTGCGATGGTAAAAACGTACTCTGTGTAGGTGCTGTAGATAGTTTTAGGCAGATTTCTGACTTTAGTAGCAGAGGACCAAGTGCAGATGGACGCACCAAACCAGATGTAGTAGCGATGGGTCGCAGCAATACTATTCCAGATCCTGCCGGAATACTAAGACGAGGAAGTGGTACATCCTTTTCAGGACCGCTAGTAGCTGGTCTAGTAGCGTGTCTCAAAGGAGCACATCCAGATAAGACAAATGCTCAAGTATTTGATGCCATACTGCAAAGCTGCGATAGATATACTACTCCCGATAATGAATATGGAAACGGTATTCCAGATGCGTTAAAAGCAGATAGTGTATTAACAGAGATGCTTGTGTTATGTGTAGGAGAGTTGAAGCCGTTGGATGCTATGGTATATCCTAATCCTTTGAAAGATATACTCACTATACGCACTAATCCTGGAGCGGCCTATACCCTACTCGATTATCAAGGCAGAATAGTACAAGAAGGAACGCTGCACAACCTGATCAATTTTGTGGATGTAAGTGACAAGATGAGCGGAGTTTATTATCTGGAGTTGAGGAAAGATGCTCGATTTAATGTGGTGAAGGTTTTGGTGGGTTCTCGATAATATTTGCAAAAGGCAAATCACTCGAACTAACAACCAATAAAGAGTCTCAATTACAATTATTCTTTTCTTGTTCAATGAGAAACCCCCAACTAAATAGGGTGGCAGTGAAACATTACTTTCTTAGAGCGACCACTTCTGCGAGCATCAAAAATATTCTACACTATTCATTACAAAATTTCAATACATAGTTTATTTATCGTAATATTGCAATGAATAAATCATGGGAGTTAAGAGCAGATATCTTTACGGATAGTCAAAACCAAATAGCCGCCATAGCCAAAGTGCTAGGACACCCAGCACGTATTGCTATATTACAATATGTAGCGACTACCAAAGGCTGTGTGTGCGGGGATTTGGTGCTAGAGATAGGCTTGGCACAAGCTACTATATCTCAGCACCTTAAAGAACTAAAAAACATCGGCATAATACAAGGTACTATAGAAGGCACTAGTGTATGCTATTGTATTAATACTGCACGATGGCTAGAGATAAAGTCTGCTTTAGAAGCTTTTTTTAACTTTAGAGTAAACGATGAAGAGTGTTGCTGATACTCCAACATACAAAACAAATCTGTTGCACTGCAACAGTTAGACAAAAGACCAAAGTAACCGCGTAACAGTACTACGCACAGAAGAAAAAAAATGAAATTAACAGAATTACAAGAAGCATTAAAAACAATGGATGAGGTGCACTTTACCTTGCCGAATGGCAGTTTTGTGCCACGTCACTACCACCTTACGGAAATAGGATTAGCTACTAAAACCTTTGTAGACTGTGGCGGCAAACGTCATGAAGAAAGAAAGGTAAGCTTACAACTTTGGACAAGCATAGACTATAATCACAGACTAAAATCGGATAAATTTTCGAATATTATCCAAACCTCTCTCCCACTTTTTAATGGTGAAGATTTAGAAGTAGAGGTAGAATATCAATCGGATACGGTAGGCAAATATCACTTAGGTTTCAATGGTAACAACTTTGAATTACTGGTAACCAAAACGGATTGTCTGGCTACGGAACTTTGTGGTATTGATGCTATCACTACTAAAGTGAAGACGGGTTTAGCTGACCTTGGCCAAAAGGTAGAGTCGAGTTGTATACCTGGTGGTGGTTGTTGCTGATTTCGATAAAATCTTTTCCTTAGGTTGAAAATAACTCACCAGATAAATATCGGGTCTGACAACAACTAAGCTTGCAAAATAATACATAAAAACACAATGAAAAAGTCCATTAAAGAATATATAGAAAGCCTAAATACCATAACTATTTCGGATGCCAGAGAACGTGCAATACAACCGCTAATAGAATATATAATTGAGGGTAAGAAAAAGGAGGAAAAGGTAAAACTCAATTTTATATGTACTCATAATAGCCGTAGAAGTCACTTAAGTCAGGTTTGGGCTAAGACAATGGCCGATTACTTTGGTGTAAAAGGGATTAAATGTTATTCTGGGGGAACGGAAGCTACAGCAGTTTATAAGACCGTTTTGGAGGTTTTAACCACCGTGGGTTTTGAAGTAACTTCTATACCAAATTACCAAAACCCTACGTACAAAGTAAATTTCATGGAAGAGAATTGTCCGATGACCTTGTTTTCTAAAAGACACAACGACGCCTATAATCCAAGAGAGAATTTTGCTGCAGTGATGACCTGTAATGATGCAGACGCCAATTGCCCCGTAATATTGAATGCCACTAGACTATCCTTACCGTATGTAGATCCCAAGGTTCATGATAATACTGACCGAGAAACTGCTGGTTATGAGGAGAGAAGTATGCAAATAGCTACTGAAATGAAGTATATCTTCAGTCAAGTGAAAAATGAACTTACTTAAAGAACTTGCCGGCGAACTGCTTGGTACTTTTATATTAGTGCTTGTGGGATGTGGGTCGGTCGCAGTAGCGGTTCTATACTTTCCACTGGACCTCTGGCATGTGGCACTGATATGGTCACTGGGTGTTGCCTTGGCTATATACGTCACTAGAGGATTTAGCTCCTCACATCTAAACCCTGCAGTAACCTTAGCTATGGTATTAGCTAAAAAATGTGAATGGAAAAAAATGCCAGCATATTTTCTTGCCCAGTTAGCTGGAGCTATGCTAGCAGCGTTCCTACTCCTATGTATAATTAATAATGACTTAGCTACTTATGAAATAGCCAAAGGCATAGTACGTGGAGACGCTAGCTCCTACCACAGTGCTGTTATGTTTGGTGAGTTTTTTCCGAATCCTGGCTATGAAAACATACTTCAAGTTAGCCATCTTAAAGCCTGTATAGCAGAAGGGTTGGGAACTTTTGCTTTAGTATTTATTATTTTTATTCTCACAGCAAAGCAAAGGAGTATTGACTCTATCATACCCTTACTTATAGGTCTCACGGTAGGTGCCATCATTATGTTAGTAGCTCCATATACTCAAGCAGGTCTTAATCCAGCCCGAGATTTCGGACCTCGATTAGTAGCCTATTTTGGAGGATGGGGTAATGCCGCTTTCCCGAGTATTACTTGGAGTTTTTTGACAGTGTATATTATATCTCCTTTCATCGGCGGTTTATTAGCTTTTCTTAGTTTTAGTCTATGCTACAGCGGTAATTCGTTTTTTCGTGCTCGTTATTACTAAATAATCAACCATTGCTTATTTAGATGCTATCAGTTTAGTGAGCTCAGTACTTATGTAGCGTCGGCAATACACTCTTTGTCTAGTAAAGATATGAATACTGCTTTCCCTAAGATTTACACCTACTTTTTAAGTCTACCAATTTCATATTTAGTCTTGAAACAGACTTTGGTTCGAATTACGAACAAAATCTTAAAAGAGATTTTATAAATTACGTTTACTTTGCTGCAATGAGTAAAAGAGAAGATTTACTAAAAGCGATAGACGCAAAATATAAGGCAATGGGACAAGATCCAGACATTCATTTGTCAGGATTACTCCATGCTGAGCCCATGAAATATTGGGATTTCATCCAAGTAGATGCCTTACTAGGCTTACAAACTCAGCGTACTCAGTTGCCAGATGAGATGGTCTTCATTATGTACCATCAGATCAATGAACTACTCTTTAAGATGATTCTCTGGGAAATGGGACAGATCTCGCATACAGAAAACATAGAACCTGACAAGTTTGTAATGCACCTGATGCGTATTTCTCGCTACTTTGACGTGTTGTCTGACTCTTTTGATGTGATGGGTGAAGGTATGGAGCTAGAGCAATACATGAAATTTAGGGATACCCTTACTCCTGCTAGTGGCTTCCAATCTGCTCAGTATCGTATGATAGAAATAGCGTCTACAGAGCTCATTAACTTAATAGATGCCAGATTTAGAGAAGGGATAGATAGAGACACTCCATACGAGCATGCCTTTGAGCATATGTATTGGCAGGCGGCAGGAAAAGATTATACCTCTGGTGCCAAAAGTAAACTACTAACCAACTTCGAAGACAAGTACAAAAAAGAGCTCATAGACCATATGAAAGACTATAACACAGTGAATCTATGGACTAAATACAAAGAGCTTCCTGCGGAGTATAAAAAGAATACAGAGCTGATAAAAGCGATGAGACACTACGACCATACTGTGAATATAGAATGGACGATACATCATCTAGAAGCAGCTAAAAAGTACCTAGGAGACGGTGCTGCTACAGGTGGTAGCGACTGGACTAAGTATATGCATCCTAAATATCAACGTAGAATATTCTTCCCAGACCTTTGGAGTGCAGAGGAACTAGCTGGATGGGGAGTTACTAATCTAGATCGTACAGATATCTAAATCAAACTACAGGATATTAATCCACTTTACGGACTGGATACCGTCTTCACTTATAGCTTGTATAGTAAACATAACTTTGGCGTAATCCCTTTTGTAAATAACGGTCTTAGTACTCACTTTTCTATCTAGCACTACTTGGCCAGTTACTCAAAGGTTTTTGAATTAAGTCAAATTATTATTTATCGAATCAAAATATTCTTTGACTTATTTATCAATAAATCAGGAAGTACTCCTCTACTAATTACTCTTTTAACAATAAAAAATGGTGTGAAGCTAACTTAACACCATTTCCATTATATAGAATAAAAGAAGCTAGTTCAAATTAATACCACTAGCCGCTTCAGACACGTTTATAATATGATCCCCGACACGCTCAATGCTTGAGAAAATATTACTATAGACTAAACCACTCTGTGCATTGTATTCCTTCTTCTCCATGCTTTTCAAGTGCTTTTTACGCACTTTATTTCTAAGCTCATTTATAGCTACTTCCATTACACGAGCTTGGTCCATATCAATATCAGCATAGCTACCATTCAGATTTTTGATCATTTGCTCAAATGCAACTTCTACCTCATCCATCAAATCATTCAGGTTATCTCTTTGTTTTTGATCAAACCATAGCTTTGTTTCACTCTTCTTTTCAATAGCTTTCGCTATTTCAAAGTAAATATCACCTATTCTCTCTAGATCATTGGTAGTACTGAGCATAGAGCGTAATTCAGAAGAAGATTTATCTGACAGTTCTCCTGCAGATACGTTACTCAGATAGATAGCAATCTCTGTTTCTAGCCTATCTGTGATATCTTCATATTTGCCTATTTTTTTTATAAGTTTACTTCTTTTCTTATCATCGGCCTCGTTAATTAAATCTTTAGTCTTGTGATGCATCTTTAATGCAAGTTCAGAGAACTTAGCCACTTCTTTTTTAGCTTCTAGCAAAGAAAGTTCGGGTGTAGAAGTAATACCTCCAGCAATGTATTCAAGTTTGAATACTTCATCATCCTCTCCTTTCGACTTTACAGTTCGCTCTGCTAGCTTCACAAGTAGCGGCACAAACCAGATCAATAAGAATACGTTTGTAAGGTTAAATACGGTATGGAATGCTGATAGTCCAAGTGTAGCAGCTTCTCCATTAGAAATATCAAAAGGATCTACACCAAAATAGGTTCTCATTACATATGCGATAGTACTTAAGAAGAATGGCATTAGGAACAGCATCCAAGTAACCCCAACTATATTAAACATAGAATGAATTCTGGCAGATCGTTTTGCATGCACATTACCAACTAAGGATGCAAGTTCTGCTGTAATGGTAGTACCAATATTTTCACCTAAAATCATAGCTGCACCTACTTCAAAAGGTATTATTCCTTTTAGAACCAAGGTAAGCGTAAGAGCCATTGCCGCACTGGAGGATTGCACTACTACAGTAACCAGTGTACCTAATAGAACAAATGCAATACGTCCCAAGAATGGGGAATCGCTAAATTGTGTAAAGAAGTGTACGATAGGAGAATCTGCATCCAAGGTGGGCACGGCATCCTTTAAAAATCCTAGGCCCATAAAGAGTATCGCAAATCCTATGATGGCGTTTGCCCAGCCTTTTGCACTTTTCCTAGAAAGGAACATAAGTGGAGCACCTAAGCCAATAAATATAAGAGCATAACTAGACAAGCTAATTTTAAATCCGAATAGAGAAACCAACCACCCCGTAATAGTAGTACCAATATTGGCTCCCATCATAACACCTGCAGATTCTAGTAAAGTTAGTAGACCTGCGTTCACAAAACTTACGGTCATTACTGTAGTGGCAGACGAAGATTGAACTAGTGCAGTAATAAGGAAACCACTAAGTACCCCAAGATATCTATTCTTGGTCATAGTGCTCAGAATTTTTCTAAGCCCTCCACCAGCAGTTTGTTGAAGACCTTCACTCATTAGTTTCATTCCGAAAATGAAAAGACCTAGCGAACCTAGAAGAATCAAAAATTTATATACTCCCCAGCTTCTTTCTGTTTTGTACTTTGATTTCTTAGACCAGACAAGGTTTTCACTTTTTGGCAATCCATTTTTAAGCACTTCAGATATATCTCCGCCATCTTTTAGACAGCCTATTTCCCATACATAAGCTTCACCTTCTTTCATCCCTTCTAGTGTGAATGAAGTTGTCTTAGCATCTATAACTGGTGAGTATTTCCAAGCACCGCCTTTAGATACTTTCCTTTGATACTTTATAATAAGATTCTCGATCTTATCTACCTCATCATAGGCTATTCCCCAAGAAAATTTTGCTCCACCCTCTATACCCGAAGCGGCTAAGTTTGAGAATACCTCGCTTTTGATATCAGTTGGTACGGGAGCAAGCGAATCCTGTGCTATAGAAGACGTACTTACAAAAAATGCTAGAAATAGCATGAACAGGATCGTTAATTTTTGTCTCATTGTGTAAAGTTAAATTTCGTTTTTTGGTAGTGCAAATTAGATATCTATTTGTTATTAAAACATTAATAAATTGTTGTTAAGCTATATTCCTAGTTCTATCTGAAAACGGATTCTGTAATCTGCCACCGTTGCAGATTCCGAGTCAATATACGCTATATCTGATTGTACTTTCAACTTATGACCTACTATGTACTTAGATAGGCCTAGTGTATACTCCGTAACATTAGATGTATTAGCTATATCCACAGATGTATATCTACCACTTACTTCTATGTTATTATTAAATAAATAACCGACTTGCCCTACATACCCAGAACCAGAAGTAAAGCCTTTGGCTTTTTCAGATAAACTACGATTAGCATATTCAGTCATTATACTCAGTCCATTGTACTTATACATAGCATCTATAAAAAGAGTACTCAGGTTATTGAGACTATACACTGAGGTAGCATCTCCCGAGGAGTCTAGCTCGTATACAAAGTTTCCTAATTGTCCTACGCTTCTTGATGTATTATTATTAAAACAATAAGAACCTGCTATAGCCAATTTTCCTTTTTCTTCTCTTGCTAAGTCTGCACTAAAATAATCTCCTTTGTTTGTGAAACTTCCCAATGGATACACTTCTATTCTCCCAGTATAAGCCATTCCTGCTTTTGGATTATTTGCGGTTATATTTCTACCTTCTCCTGTGGTTATAGCAGCAGCTAGCTTTACGGGCACACTACCAAAATCGTGGGTTAATCTATACTGTACACCAAAGTCACGATCTATATTAAATTTACTATTGACATTACTTCTATCTACAAACTGTAAAGCCATAGAAGAAATAACACGTTCTCTATTACCAGGCAGTTTAGTTTGACCAAACCATATTTGTTGCTTTTCTCCTAGGTGATATTTCAATACTGCATCTAATACCATTTTAGATCCATTACTCACTTGTGAAGCGTCTTTTGAGTTCCCTTGATCTCTATTACTTAGTGCCAGCTCCAGCTTATACTCGAACTTAGGACTGTAGATATACCCTTTAGATTTTAGCCTCATGCGTCTTACCATGGCTCTCATATCTTCGTTATTGCCATCCATATCATTTTGATACGATGCTAAACTCTGCACTCTAAAAGAGAAACCCATCTTTACTTTCTCATCTTTTGATTTAAAAGTTAAACCTTTTTCTACAGATGGATAACTAACCTGTGCACTAGCCTTAAAAATAATTCCAATTAGCAACACAATAATTAATGTTATTTGTTTCATAGGTGCAATAAGAATGGTTAATATTATCTTAATGTTAACAATATATTAATGTTAACAAAAATTTGATAACATAAGAGTGTTTAAATTTGAACCATATGTTGAAATCCACCATCAGAAGTGCAACAGCAAAAGATGTTCCTGACCTTCTTGAGCTAGTAAGAGAACTTGCTGTTTTCGAAAAAGCCCCAAATGAAGTAATCAATACGGAAGAAAAGATGCTCGAAGACGGGTTTGGAGTCAATAAACTATTTGACGCTTTCGTAGCAGAGCTAAATGGTGAAATCATTGGACTCGCTATAACGTACTATAGGTATAGCACCTGGAAAGGAAAGTGTCTCTATCTAGAAGACCTTATAGTAACAGAAAAACACAGAGGGATAGGTGCTGGTCAGCAATTATTCACTCATTGCATAGATTTTGGCAAAGAAAACGGATGCCACAAAATGATCTGGCAGGTGCTCGATTGGAATAAGCCCGCTTTAGACTTTTATACATTATACGGTGCTCACTTAGATGGTGAATGGATAAACGGTTCATTAGAATTATGAAAAAAGACTGATTTATTCTAGGAAGTACACTTCTGTTTTTAAATCTGCTTTGTTCTGAATACACTTGATAATAACAATAAGGTGCATATACTATAGCTACTGAAACCACCTTCAAACTCATTCAAAAATGGCACTTAGATCTAGCTGAAACAGATATGCTTCGGATAGAGAGACTGTAGGAAACAAATGAAGATATTCCACCAACTGATGGATTTATCTGGTTATTTGCCTAATACATTAGCTCGCTCATACACTCCATATCCATTCGCTTCATAAACCTTTTTTAGTTCAGGATAGATCTCACGTATTTCGACAAATTTTTGGACCTTAGTAGATATACTTACGGGGATGTCTGTTTCTCGTACCACATAATCACGCATGTAGACATGAAACGCTAATCGTTCCTCTTCATTTAAGTTATGCGAATCTCCTAGTTCAAGCCTTTTGAGTATTATTTCTTTAGCCTTTTTCAAATCATCGAAACTTGCTTGCTCAGTATAAAACAAGTGAGCATAGCTTTTGAAACCAAAGGTAAAATGTGCCATTTCCTTACCCTTGTATTTTTCTAGCTGTGTTATCCAGTTGCCTTGTACAGTCTGTTCTACTTGCGGCACGAAGCTTACCATGAGTAATGTGATCACCAAAGAGTTAGTGACCAATAAAGAAGATATCGAAATCTTACTCGGTTTGATAAGTGTTTTAAATAAAACTCCTACCAATATTATGCCTAAAACAATAGGAATAAAAGACCAGCTCACCTCTGTGTGCAGCTGTGCCAGCAAGAATTCGTCTTGTATATACTTCGACAAGAACTTATTGATATCTACAAGGAAGAACGAACCGCAAGCGGCTAAAATCAGCACCCAAACCACACCTACAAAACCCAATAGTATTCTAGTAAATCGAGTTAATACGGTGTATCTCGAGAGCCAAATACCTGCTACTATAGCTAGTGGTATATAGCACATACTGCTATAGTGTACTATTTTAGTGGTTACAGATGAGAATACAATTAATACAACCCAAAACAAGACCTTCATCCACCGTGCATAGTTAGCATCACCTATTATTTGTGTTTTGCTAGCTATAGGCTTTAGTGCAAGCACAAATAGAGGAAAGCAACCAAGCAGTAACACTACAAAGTGATAATAAAAAGGCTGACCGTGCGAAGCAATAGGATATCTAAATAGGTCTATTTGATACGTTATAAATTCTTGTAAAAACCACCAGCCACTTTGATATACTTGTATACCAAAGAATAGTATGGGAAACGCTAATAGTCCACCAAGAAGTAAAACAAGCCCTTTAGTAGTATAGAAGTTAATCTTATAGTACAACTGATATACCAATCCTGTAAGACCTACTATGAGCAAGCAAACGGGTCCTTTGGTGATAACTGCTAGTCCCAGAAAAAGTCCCGCCCAAAAGAAGTTAGCTATTCGCTTATATTCTGTGGACCTCACTAAATATAGGATGGTACAAAAGATAAATAAATTAAATAGCGGATCAATAATACCCGACTTGAAATAGAAATGCGGAGTAACAGAGCCTATGTACATTAGCAATGTAAAAACACCAGCTTGCTTGCCGTATCTTCTATATACCGAGAGATAGAGTACAAATAGAGTTACTAAACCTATGACAACATTTGGAAATCGAGCGGCATACTCATTCACCCCAAAAATGGACATAGAGCAAGCTTGTAGCCAAATAAACAAAGGGGGCTTTTCCCAAAAAGGTTCGTAATTAATCTGAACATTGAGCCAGTCTCCCGTTACTATCATCTCTCGGGCCGCTTCTGCGAAGTTTATCTCATCCCAATCAAACAAGTGTACTTGCCCTAAAAATGGAACAAAGAGCACCAGATAAAAGCAAATGATTGAGATAAATCCTAGATGCTCCTTAATTTTCTGCCACATACTCTTTGGGAGGTAATAGCTTATTAGATAGTAAAACGGTAATGGTAGCTACAAACAATCCGATAACGGCTCCTGCTACTATGTCACTTAAAAAATGCTGCCCAAGATATACTCTAGAGATCCCCACCAACGCAGCCAATGTAGGAGCTAAAACTTGAATCCACTTTTTCTTAAGTCCTAAAGCCAGTAACGTACAAAAAGTAAATGCCCCAGTAGTATGCCCACTAGGAAAAGAATTATTGCGATGACGATCGAGGCTTTTTACAGGGGCCAAATCTTCGTATACACTTGATGGTCTTCCTTCATTTTCGAATACTAAATGTTTCAAGCCTTGTGAGATAACCATAGATAAAGATGCCGCAGCAATAAATATTGCGATATAGCGTCGCTTGGCAAAAATAATAAGACAGACTAATACTAATGCACCTCCAAATAACTCACCTAGCATAGTAAGCCCTAAAAAAAGTGAATCTGCAAAGGATGTATGCCCTTCATCGAGTTGTAATACCAATTCTCCTTTATTCAAAAAGAGCAAAGTCAATAGGCCAATGAGTATATAAACAAAGGCCAACAAATAATAATATCGATAAGATCTAAATAATTCTAACAAATCGGGTCAAAAATAGGAGTCTTATATAGTTTATCAGAGAAAAAAATGTTTATTTGAAAAATCTTAAAAAAACGTACACGTGGAAAGAGTAAGACTAGATCTAGAATTCGTCATAAAATCATCTCCAACTATACTATTTCAATATCTATCTACACCATCTGGATTAGTAGAATGGTTCTGTGATGATGTCAATATAAAAGGAAGTAAAGAGTATACCTTCTTTTGGGATGGTGAAGAGAATAAAGCCGAATTAGTTAAAAAGGTAAACGGAAAATTAGTTAAGTTCAAACTGCTTGATAATGCAGCAGACGAATATTTTCAGTTTGAAGTAACCAAAGATGAGCTCACAGGCGATATAGGTCTACTCATAACAGATTATGTAGATGCTGACGAAGTAGAAGAAATGGAAATGCTTTGGGATAGTCAAGTAACTCAGCTTAAGCACGCACTTGGCCTAGCCTAGTAGCGACCGTCTATTTCATCTTTATTTTCTCTAAAGGTTTCTACTTCAGATCTCAGCTTACCGCTAAGCACCTTTATTTTATCTGTTGCTATATCTATGTACTGATTTTCTACAGGCACAAAATCCTTTAAAAACACCGCATATTTATCTGTAGCACCTTTTAAACCTAGGCATACTATCGCTTGCTCTTTGGTAGAAGCCAAACTCTTTTTAAGTATATAAGCAGATTTAATACGCATCTCTCCCAGTGAATCTAGCTCTACTTTACTAAATCTTGTGGCCATATCAGCCTTTGCAGGTTGTACTATACAGTCGCATATATCAGGATCATCATTACAATATTTGTCTTCCAGTGTGGCTATATCTGCCACGTTAGTTTCGAACGGCCCCCACGATTTGTAGTACATTACCCCTACTATTAAGGCTGCTACTATTAGAAATGTGAAAATTTTGCAAGTGAACTTTCTTGCATATTTCAGCAGGATAAGAACTACAACTATGGCTAGGATAACGGTGAGAGACATTTGCATCGCGACAAAAGTAGTTATTTCTTATTCGCCGCTAAGAGATTATACATCTCTTCTGGGCTAATCTCATCGTCTTTTAGTTTTCGACGTTTGCCAATATAGTAGCCTCTACTTACGTCTTCTAAGAAGTACTTAGTAGCTAAATCTGTGTTACTATATCCTACAGGAAACTTTAACTTATCGTAATAAAACGTGATGCGTACTTGCTTAGGCTCGTCTCCGTGGTTTAATGCTATAATCTTAAGCTCTAGAAACTCCGTATTTAGTTTGTTTAAATAGGCGGTATCTGCACTCAAAGATTCATTATCCCAGAAGTACAAATACACTTCTTGTTTCTTGAATTCTTTAATCGAATGTTTAATATTTAGAATATTGAAGTACTCAAACTTGGGAGCCTTTTTACCAACCTCTAGTTTATTAGATAACGTGGCATTGGACTCTTCTTTTATTTCGATAAAAGCACCTGTAGATTCTATACTTACTATGCGGTACTTTTTGCCACCCCATTCAAACACTGTTTTATCGAGTGTTGGCGTCAGATTAAATAGCTGATCATTTGCTATCTGCTCCTTATACTGACCTACAAATATTTTATCGGTACAGCTCTCATTGTACACCCCATTTACATTCATATCCTTTAGCCCAATGGTAAAAGAGTCTGTGCCTTTATTATAATCGGCAGTGACACTATTATAACGTTGCTCTCTAAAACAATAATTAATATTTGTGAATATTTTCTTGCCGCTATGAACTTTGTAATGTTCGGTAAGCAGGTTTTTGTACCTCACATTTTCACCGTACTTAAATCTAGTAAGCTTGATAGCGTATGTAGCCCCTTTTACTTGTGCACTTTCTAAGGTTATCTCAAATGATTCTTGCCTATATGTTACACTATCTGGGCCACCGTCATTGCTGAAATCAAAATCATTATTTCTGTCTATATAGAAATAGACTGTTCTACTGGACCTTACGTAGTTACCTACTAAAGCAAGAATATATCCTTGGCTAGTAGCATTATCAGAACCTGAGAAATAGATATACGTATACCCTGTATCTCTAGTCCCTTGCATATCTGGTAGCTTACTAATCTTATACCACTGCTTCGGATTTTTTACCTCTATACCAAACTTAGAATAGGGTTCTATGCTATCGCTCGTGTATTTATATATGGGTAAGATACTCTGCGATTTGTCAAACGCATCGTCCTTAGCCATCTTAGTAGCTGGGATCTTTGTTATTTGAGTAAATCCTTGAGTAGAAACAAAAAGAAAAGAAAGTAGAACTACAGTCTGTTTTATCATCTTTCTTTTAACTTCTTCTTCCCATTAATATGGAAACGTAATATAATAATGTAGCTAAAGAACTAATAGCTGCCACTACATAGGTCATAGCTGCCCACTTAAGTGCATCCTTACTATCTTCATGTTCTTCTGGTGCCACGACTTTGGACTCTGTCATCCAAGCAAGTGCTCGCCTACTAGCATCAAATTCTACAGGAAGAGTAACAAAACTAAATAAGGTAGTAAGAGCGAATAGAACAATACCTACCATAAGTAATTGAGGGAATTGACCTATCAAAAGGATACCTCCAATCAAAACCCACTGCATGTACTTAGAACTAACCGATACTATAGGTACTAATTTACTTCGCATAGTAAGCCAAGGGTATGCTCTAGCGTGCTGTAAAGCGTGTCCACACTCGTGTGCTGCTACTGCTGCTGCTGCTGCATTTCGCTGATTATATACAGCTTCACTTAGGTTTACCGTCTTGTGCAACGGGTGGTAGTGATCTGTAAGCTGACCAGCTACAGAAAGAACTTTTACATCATATATGCCATTATCCGCTAACATTTTTTCTGCTATCTCTTTACCAGAAAGATTACTGCGGATAGGTGTGTTTGAATATTTTTTAAATTTTGATTTGAGTCTATTTTGAACCAACCAGCTAGCTCCCATCACTAGCACCATTAGAATGATGTACATATTCATGTTTTTACTTCTTTATTTTGGTAGGAATATTACAATAAGTGTTCCAACACTAATAACGTGACACCTTCATAATCACTAGGATCATAGCGATAATAAACATGAGCAACGAAATTTTATTAATAACGTGCATCGATTTCAGGAAAGAACCTTCTCCTGTGTCTTTCTTAAACGTGAGGTAACCCCATACTTTTTTTATTACTTCCATTTCTTATATATATTTTTTAAGGTCGTTTCCTATATCTGTGCGATAATGCTTCTTATCAAAATTAATATTATCTATCTGATTATATGATGCTTTAAGAGCATCCTCCATGCTATCACCAAAACAAGTAGCAGCTAAAACTCTGCCGCCACTAGTGTATAACATATTAGAATCTACTTTTGTTCCTGCGTGAAATAGTGTTTCCAAATTTTTATCGAAAGTTATTTCCTTTCCTTTTTCATAACTTTCTGGATATCCTCCACTTACAGCAAAAACCGTCGTACAATATCCGCTTTTAGCTTTAGCAGTTCTATTAGTTAGTTTACCCGTTTTAGCAGCTTGTATCATTTCACTAAAAGACTCATCTAACCTAGGAATAACGACTTCTGTCTCAGGATCACCCATACGCACGTTATATTCTATTACAAACGGATTCCCATTCACTACTATCAAACCAAAGAATACAAAACCTCTGAAATTTAGGCCTTGATTCTTAAGCCCTTTTATGGTGGGCTCTACTACTTGGCTTATAGTCTTATCTCTTAATTCTTCATCATAAAAAGGCACAGGAGATACAGCTCCCATTCCTCCCGTATTGAGCCCTACATCTCCTTCTCCTATTCTTTTATAGTCCTTGGCTTCTGGCAGTATGACGTAATTTTCGCCATCTGTAAGAGCAAAAACGCTAAACTCTATTCCATCCAAAAATTCTTCTATCACTACGGTAGCAGAAGCTTCCCCAAACTTTTGATCCACCAACATTTCTTTTAGTGCGGTTTTGGCTTCGTCAATATCATTAAGTATTAACACCCCCTTGCCAGCAGCTAGTCCATCTGCTTTCAGTACAAAAGGAGCCGTAAGCTTATCTAAGAATGCATAACCCTCTTGCACATTATCTTTAGTAAAAGCCTGATAAGCAGCAGTTGGTATATTCTCTTTTGCCATAAACTCCTTCGCAAAAGACTTACTGCTTTCTAACTGACCTGCATATTGATCTGGCGAAAACATGTAAATATGCTTAGTTTCCTCGTTTGCTTCAAAATAGTCGCGAACACCTTGTGCGATAGCATCCTCGCTACCCGGCAGTATAGTATCTATACCATTTGCTAGGCAAAACACCTTCAACTTGTCAAAATCTGTGTAGCTCGCATCTACATTAGTCCCGCACAATTGTGTACCACCATTACCCGGTGCTACAAAGATATTTTCCTTCCCTATTTCTTTGCTTATTTTCCAAGCTATAGCGTGCTCTCTAGCACCTGAACCAAGTATTAATATTCGCATTGTTTCTTCTATGGTTCAAAGATAAATAGGGTTACTTTTGAACCTCATTTTTACGAAGAAATATATAAACATGTTAGTTCGAAAAGATGTTAATTAATGTGAGATTTTGCATTGTCTATTTTTATAATGCATATCACTAGAGTAATGACAAACGAATAAGTACGTCGATAAATGGCATACTTTTAGACCATAGATAGTAAAATAATATAATGATTAATTCTCTAGTAAGCGGAATATCTAAGCTTTTCGGTAACAAGGCAGACAAGGATGTAAAAGACATAACTCCTTATGTCGGTAAAATAAATGCAGAATTTGATAAGTTAGCAGGAATCACTAACGACCAACTAAGAGCCAAAACGGCTGAATTCAAGCAGCGAGTAAGTGACTATTTGTCAGAAATAGACCAACAAGTAGTAGAGCTCAAAAAAGAGGTAGAAGCAGCTGATATAACAGAAATAGATAAAAAAGAAGATGCGTATGACCGAATAGACGAGCTAGAAAAGGAGCGTGACGAAAAACTAGAAGAGATTTTAGAGGCACTATTACCAGAGGCTTTTGCCGTGGTAAAAGAGACCGCTCGTAGATTTGCAGAGAATGATTCTGTATCTGCTACTGCTACTGACTATGATAGAGATTTAGCTGCAACTAAAGAACATATAAGCATAGTAGGAAACGATGTAATATATCAAACCACGTGGGATGCTGCTGGCCAAGAAATGACTTGGAATATGGTACACTACGATGTACAGCTTATTGGTGGTGTAGTATTACACCAAGGTAAAATAGCCGAGATGCAAACAGGAGAAGGTAAAACTTTGGTTTCTACCCTACCCGCTTATCTTAACTCACTTGGTCAAAGAGGTGTACATATAGTTACTGTAAATGATTACCTAGCACGAAGAGATGCAGAGTGGAATGCACCTATCTTTCAGTTTCATGGACTAAAGGTAGATTGCCTAGACTACTACAAACCTCATTCTCCAGAGAGAAAGCAAGCTTATCTTGCAGATATTACTTACGGTACTAATAATGAGTTTGGTTTTGACTACCTAAGAGATAATATGGCTCACAGCCCAGATGAGCAAGTACAGCAAAAGCATCACTACGCTATGATAGATGAGGTAGACTCTGTATTAATAGATGATGCTCGTACGCCACTTATTATCAGTGGACCTACGCCCAAAGGAGATATACACGAGTTTAATGAGCTTAAACCAAAAATACAAAAAGTAGTAGATGCTCAAAAAAGATATCTAAACACAGCACTTACAGATGCTAAAAAGCTAATAAAGGAAGGTAAAACATCTGAAAAAGAAGCAGGTCTATTACTTTTTAGGGGGTATAGAGGATTACCTAAGAGTAAGCCTCTTATTAAATTTCTTGGTGAGCAAGGAATGAAGGCTCTTATGACTAAGGCAGAAAATTACTACTTACAAGATCAGCAGAAGGAAATGCACATAGTAGATTCCGAGCTATTCTTTACTATAGACGAAAAAAACAATCAAATAGAGCTTACCGATAAGGGTATAGACCTAATAACTGATAATAGTGACGATGCTCAATTCTTCGTAATGCCAGATGTAGGTGGAAGTATTGCCGATCTAGAGAAAACTGACTTAGATCCAACAGAGAAGCAAAAGCGAAAAGACGAGTTAATGCGTGATTTCTCTGTTAAATCTGAACGTATTCACAGTATTAATCAATTGCTAAAAGCGTATGCTATGTTTGAAAAGGATGTAGAATATATCCTGCAAGATGGTAAGGTAAAGATAGTAGATGAGCAGACGGGTCGTGTGATGGATGGTAGAAGATACTCTGACGGACTACACCAAGCTATAGAGGCTAAGGAAAATGTAAAAGTAGAAGCCGCTACCCAAACATTTGCTACTGTAACTCTACAAAACTTTTTTAGAATGTATCACAAACTCAGTGGTATGACCGGTACAGCAGAAACTGAAGCGGGTGAGCTATGGGAAATATACAAGCTAGATGTAATAGTAATACCAACCAATAGACCTATCTCTAGAGATGATAGAGATGACTTGGTATACAAAACAGTAAGAGAAAAATTCAATGCAGTAGCAGAAGAAATAATACGACTACAAGAAGAAGGCCGACCAGTATTGGTGGGTACTACGTCTGTAGAAATATCTGAGCTGCTCAGTAGAATGCTCAATATGCGAAAAATAAAGCATAGTGTGCTGAATGCAAAACAACATCAGCGTGAGGCAGATATTGTAGCAGCCGCTGGCCAGCCAGGAAGTATCACTATAGCTACTAATATGGCAGGTAGAGGTACAGACATAAAACTAGGCAAAGGTGTAAAAGAGTCTGGAGGACTAGCAATAGTAGGTACAGAAAGACACGATAGTAGACGTGTAGATAGACAGCTACGTGGTAGAGCAGGTAGACAAGGAGACCCAGGAAGCTCACAATTTTTTGTTTCGTTAGAAGATAACTTAATGAGACTTTTTGGTTCTGATAGAGTGTCTAAGGTGATGGATAAATTCGGATATGAAGAAGGAGAAGTGATACAACACTCTATGATTTCTAAAACGATAGAACGTTCTCAGAAAAAAGTAGAGCAGAATAACTTTGGTATTCGTAAACGTTTACTAGAGTATGATGATGTTATGAATAAGCAGCGTGTAGTAATTTACTCACGTAGAAAAAATGCTTTGTATGGTGAGAGACTTTCTGTAGACATCAATAATGCTATCTACGACTGGATAGAAGATGTGGTCAGTTCTTATAAGGAAAACAATGACTACGAAGGATTGAAAATGGAAACCCTGCGTCATCTAGCTTTTGAACCAAACATGTCTCAATCAGATTTTGAAGGAACTAAAGTAGATAGTTTAATACAAACCATTTTTGAGCAAGCCATTCACTCGTACGATCGTAAGAATAAAGACATTAGAGAAAGAGCTCTTAGCGTTTTCCGTAACATACATAAGGATAGAGGCGATAACGTAAAGAATATATTAGTACCATTTTCAGATGGTAAAAAATCATTAAA
>Ga0115006_10000306_pt1 | contig 26046 bp, 8 predicted proteins | sample ArcOceMetagenome_3_FD_88943 | JGI IMG/M metagenome (GOLD analysis project Ga0115006, IMG submission 88943) | Marine eukaryotic phytoplankton communities from Arctic Ocean - Arctic Ocean- Svalbard ARC20M Metagenome | ecosystem: Environmental > Aquatic > Marine > Oceanic | place: Arctic Ocean...
TTTATATAACAAACCCCCCCCCCCCCCCCCCCCCCCCCCACCCCCCCCCAACTACCCCCCCCCCCCCCCACACACACACACACACCCGCCGATCGCATCTGAGTGCAATGGCAGGTGGATGCCGATGTTGGGACATGTATGCATGCATGCATGTATGTATATGTGTATGTGTGTATATGTGTATGTGTGTATATGTGTATGTATGTACTTATGTATGTGTATGTATGTACACATGTGTATGTATGTATACGTGTATGTATGTACTTGTGTATGTATGTGTATATGTATATGTGCAAAGGCGGGCGGATGCAGATGTTGGGACATGTATACGTGTATGTATACATGTATATGTGTATGTATGAATGCATGCATGCATGCATGCATGCACATACGTACACTGTACGGATACAAAGGGTTGCGAAACCTGGGGCAAGAGAATTGATTTACATTTTCCGGAAGACACATGAGCGTGCCACACTCGGCTCGTCCGCACTTGATGAAGGTGTGGGCCGTCTGGCACCGCGGGCATACCTGGGGAAGAGCCATGCCGAGTCACAATCCGTACGCGCCCATGCGCCTGGCCACCGGGCACCGGGCAGGCGACGCAGCGCGACCAGAGACCAGACAGGAGAGGCGCGGTTACCGGGCGGTAGATGCGACTGCTGACTTTAATCACAGTGCCGCACGACCCGCACTGCAGCCGCCGTTTGGGCATTGCGTGCCCGCTTGTCCTTGTTCCCCTGCAGCGCTCCTGGTGCGCTGCGCCACACCACGAGTTAGGGCGACGCCCGGGCGGAGCACAGCGATCACAGGACGAGGCCGCCGAAGCCGCATAAGAAGCGCAACGTGGCCTCCGCTTCGTGCCGAGCCATCCGGGCCGACAGCTCCACCGACCCGCCACGGTGAGCGGACCCGCCTTCCGCCGCGGGGCAGGGCCCGCACCTGCCGCGACCAGGCAGCAGAGCACACACACGGGCAGCCGCGCCAAGCGCACGCGCGGCCTGCAGGCAGCCGCACGCCAGTGCCCTTCGCACGCGGCTCACAGCCGGGCGTCCCGCTCCGCCCAGGGTCGCGCGTGCTGGCGTTTGACAGGATGTGTGCGCGTCCGCTCCCGCCATCCGCCGCGGCAGCGGACGGCGCGCCACCCGGTCCCGCCCGCGCGAAGGCCAGAACAGCACCCCACGGCTGCCGGCGCCGTGCTGCCGCCGTGGCGACTCTCGCACTTGCTGCCGCCGACGCCCCGCGCCCGGCGCGGTTGCGATGCAGCAGCAGCAGCAGCCGAACAGATCTTGGACTGACCCGCGTCCGTCCGTCCTCGCACACACCCCGCACACCACGACAGCAGCGCGGGGCGGTCGCACCCCGCCCCACACCCCTGCAGGCCCGGCGCCTCGACCCGGTGTCTCACCCTGTCCGGCGCGCCAGCTCTCGCCGACCCTCCTCTTTTGCGTCTGATGGTTCCCGGCCGTGACACGAACCTATCATTGGTTCGTGAAGCTTGGTCGCCGGCCGGCGGCCCTGGACCGGACGGGAGAAGTGCTGCGGCGGGACATGCTTGCGCACAGAGGCGAGGTGAGGGCGGGCCTGGGGCGCGTGGGAGCGAGAGATGCAGGTGTCCCTGACGCGAGCGCGCGTGCGGCTCGGGCAGGCCGGAGGCTCGGCGGCGTCGACACAAGGGCTCGACGGCGACTGCTCTGGCGCCTGCGACGAGGCCTCGACCACGGGCCCTCTGGAGCTAAGCGCCGGTGGGGCGGCGCGGCTGGGCCCGCACTTGCTGCGGGGCGTCGCTCCCTGCCCCTGTGCGCGCTGCACGCCCGCGGCGCACACGGGACGGGGCTGGGTGCGCTCGCAAGCGTGCGCGGTATGCCGCCTCTTGACGCTGACGGGCTGGCTGACACCAACTTCTGTGCGCGTGCACCGCCCCGCGCGGCCCTGTGCGCAGAATCGTCGCGGTCTGTGGTGCTGGCCTGCGGCATGGTCTGGAAGTTGGGAAAGATGTGGAGCGTGTCCTCGCGTGTGCGACTGTGGCGGGAGCGCTACATGGTGGTGCGTGTGGACCGGGCAGAGTTTTACAAGAGCGACAAAGAGTGGCGGGCAGGAAGCATTCCTCTCAAGGTGCTTGGCCTGAAGCTCTGTCGCGCGACCAAGAAGCAGGGCGGACAGGACGCTGGCAAGTGGGTCTTTTACCTGGAAGAGACTGCGTGTGCGCGGAGCCACGTGCTCGCGGTGGAGTCGGAACAGCTTCGCGACAAGTGGCTCTATCTTCTCCACGCAGCGGCTGACCCTGGGCAGGCTCAAGCACTTATATCAGGGGTGATGGCAAGCGCAGCTGGGCGTGACGACGGCGTCAGACAAGAAGGCGGCATCCAGGATGCTGGCGTGCATCCCGCGCGGGACTATTCGCAGACTGCGCAAGCTCAAGGATCAAATGCCTTGAATGGGCAAGTCGCGCAGGCAGACCACGAGTTTGCGCAGCGCCAATCTACACCGCACCTGGTATCGACCTCTGACATCCTTGTGCCCCCTGAGCTGGTTGACGTGAGCGCATCCAGTTCGACAGGGACGGGGGGGCTCGTGGGTGGCGATGAGGAGACCCTTGCCAAATTTGCCCAACGCTGGAAACTTGAGGCTGAAAAAATGGCGTCGCTCGCGCAGTCCTCTATATCGTCAAAGGTTGCCGATGTCACGCTGTGTTTCCTGTCCCCTCTCTGGAATTGAGTGGACTCGTGCCCGCATGCATAGCAAGAGGATGCAAAAATGCCCTGACTGACTGTGCTCGCTCCAGGCCAAGGCCGACAAAGAGAAAGAAAGGCTTGAAGAGGATCTTTTGAGTTCCAGAGAGGAGCTGTCCAAAATGCGAGCGCAAGTTGCTCGCGCTCGATTTTTGGAGGACGAGCTCAAGGACAAGACCAATCAGAACCAGCATGATGTACAGACGTTGAAGTCGCAAGTGCTGGCATTGAAAGCAAGTGCCGCCAAAGATGCTGATACTATTGCCGGGCTCCGCCAGCAGCTGACGGAGAAGGACACGGCAATGCAAAGCAAGGACAAAACTGCGGAAGAAATGGGGCTTCAAATTGAGGCGCTACAAGAAGAGATTGATCGACTCAACATACAGCTGGACGTCGAGGTTTTTGCTTTTATGCTGCATCCTTGCATTACATCTATGTTGCCTTAGTTTTTTGAGAACATCCGTGCTTCAAACGCCACACCGCGTGATGGATAATAGTAGCTGGCATTTGAGAGGTTGGGTTTGTTACGAATTGACAGGTGGAAGCCAAAACGCAGTGTGATAATCGAAATGGCGTGGCGCTATCCGATTTGCTAGCTGAAGCCAAACCCACCACCAAAAATCAAAGCTCACAGACGCTCACATTTCTGCTGTGGGCTGGCCATCATAAAGGCTCTCAAACAGACGTAGAAGCAAGCACAGATGACGAGAGCAGAAGTAGCGATTCAGGACAAGAGGACTCAGCGCCAGGAATGAGCAAACAACGGGGGTGCTTTTCGGTGCATGAGGCAGAAGGCTTGCGGGTTCGGCAGACTTTGATAAGCGCAGGCACTACGTGTTTGTTGACAGCAGCTGTGTCGTCATGGTGTTCGCCCTCGGCTGCCATGCGCATGAGGCAACAGCGCCTCTGTTTCCATCGCCTTAAGTCCATGTCTGGGGCTGACTATGCCAAACAAAAACTTGAGGAGGAGAAGTGCAAGACAATGCAGTTGCAGAGCGAAATTGCAGAGCTCAAAAACCTACATGCAATGCAGGAAAGCCTCAACGTCCTGCGTGAGGTGCACCGGCCTTCCCAAGACATCGCAATGCTCTTTAATGTTCGCACGCGCATGCGCACACGCTGATACACCAATGCTGCTATTGCCACCGCCAAACATACGAGATGTCTGAAGTTTTCTGTACCTTCCATCAGGCGGCGACTGAAGGACAGAAGATTCTAGACCAAGCGAGCGAGGGTGCTAGCACACGAGAGAGGGGAAGCGAGGCATCCGTGACAGCGGAGGAAAGCGACGATGCGACTTTTAATGACTTGACGGGAGCGTTGAGGAGTGCGCAAGACGAAATAGCTGTTTTGCGGGCTCAATGTCATGATCATGACGCCCTGAAACTTCGTTGCGCTCATCTTGAAGAGGTCCTTTCCTTTTCCTCAACTCAGTTGCATTTCCCATTCCCTGCTGCGTTCTGTCTGTTGCTTTGCGCTGTGTGGACATGTCGACGATCCGGGAGTCCGAGGGTTGAATCGATGGGTAAGCAAGTGTATCTTGTGGGCAGGACGCAGCCAAGGCATGGCAAGAAGCACGGGAGTACATATCGCGCTTGAAAGCCGAGCTGGGGCTCGCTTCGTGCGAATAAAAAGCATTTTAATCAAGAAAAGAATAGTAGTAGCTCGGATGTAAATGTGAGGCGCGACATACCAGGCTTTCCGCACTTATGTAGTTTTAAGCGCGTAATAAAACTCAAATATTCTGAGAGATGCGGGTGAAAAGCCTGAAACACATTTGTCGCTGCCTGTCGCGCTGTTGCATGAACCGCGTTTCGTAGTGTTCGAAATTGGACAATTACCCGGAAAGGGACCGGGACTCAGAATATCACCAATCACTCCCTCAATCCTCTGCAAGGCAAAGAATGGACTCCACCTGATTCTGGCCCGCAATCAAACGTGCTTCAAACGCGACTCACACTGGGTAGACTAGAAGGCCAGCTTGATCCACGGTGTCTGGAGGCCTAGAAGTTGTTTCATTTCTTGGGACAGTTTTGGGCAGTTGGTAGCGTGCAGCTCTTTCAGCAATGGACAACCAGTGATGATTTGCATGATGCCATGATCACTGATATGATTGCTGATCGCTACCGAAAAGATCTCGAGCACCGTGCACGATTGGCCCACTTGAATACATGACTTGTCCGTTAGCCTGGGACAGCCGTACATTTTTAGCGAGACCAAGCTTGGGTTGCTGCGTACGACTGCAGTCACAACCTTGTCCGTTATCATCTTACAGCCGCTAAGATCGAGATCAGTGAGGTTGAACTGATGCTGTGCCATCTGCGACAGGGCGATGTCGTCGACCAGGGGACAGTTAGCAAATGACAGCACCTGAAGATTCGGAAGCGACTTGCACACTTGTGAACTCGAGTCAATGTTGCACCCCACGCATGCCTCGAGCGATAAGTCAGTTAGACTACTGCACATTCGTGCAATGCGACGGACAGCAACGTCATTAACTTGTGTACATTTGCCAAGACGTAATTGGAGCAACTGTGGGTGCGCCATTACAAGTTCGGTCACAGCTTGCGACCCTAGCAAGTCGCATGAGCAAAAGTTCAGTTTCAGCATGTTGGGAAATGCACCCTTCTCAGACATGGCCGCAAGTGCAGAATCGTCGATACGGATGCATCCTTCGAAATTGAGCGCCGTCAAGTTTATGCACTTATGCGCCATGCCGCGGATGGCAAGGCTCGTAATTTTGATGCAGTTCATCAGCGAAATCTCCTGGATATTCTTGCATACGCGGCCCATTGTGATCATAGGCACATCATCAATGGTAAAACAGCCATCTGCCTTGCCGACCCTGAAGTTGGGACATGTCTGAGCCACTTCATTCATGATAGATCCTGTGATATTTGGGCTGTCGCTGAAGTCCAAGGTCTCTACGCTTGTCATAAATTTGCCAAGATAGACTGCTGATCTGTTGGTGACGCGCGGCAAAGATCGCAATGATATGTGAACCAATGTTGTGCAACACCCAAAGACTTTCTTCAAAGGCTCGTCATCTATGTTAATACATCCATCCAACTTCAGCGAGGTAAGATGGACGAAATTCGACATGGCAATGACGCCCTCATCAGCAATCTTATTGCAAGCACTGATGTCGAGCGACTCGAGCGTTGAGCCACACTTGCTGGCCAAATAACCCATAACATCATTGTCGCAATTCTGACAATTGCTCATGTTGAGAGAGATGAGATTGGGCCTTTTGCCGATGCAGCGCCGGAGGGCACTAGGGCCCACTTCGGGTGTACTGCTAAAATCAATGTCCTCGAAGTTGATGAACTGCTTTGAAGCTATACTCACGGCACAGAAATCTCCAACAGGAAGCTGAAAGAGATGGTCAAGAGGGTGCACGGTCTGGTTCTTCACTGCTTGGTCCCTTTCCCAGTCAGCAAGAACGGCCTGTAAATAGCGTGCTCCAGCACGCACTCGCAGCCGCTGTGCCGTCTCGGTGATGCGAGACAATCTTGATTGCAGCACGTGGACGTCGCCTATTCGGCGTAACACCTCAGTGAACTGGGGGCGCAGGGCCAGAGCGCGTCGATACTTTTCCTCGGCATCTTCCAGAGCCTCGCGTGCGGCATAAAATTGCACATGACCTGCTAGAAGCAAGCACGCATCGGCACACGACGCCATCACTAGCGGATGTGTTGGATCTGAGGTTTCGAGCGCCTTTTGGAACTCCTCACGTGCCTGTGTCAAGCATGCAAGCTTCGTCTCTTCATCATCGTCATTTATCTTGAAGGACTCAGCCATGAGCTGGAATCCAACGCGACACGTTTGCGGCACCACACTGTTGATTTTGACGCGATGCTTCAATTCAACTACATCGCCAACGATGAAGTGTCTCTGAGCAGCAATTTCTGTAGGGCTCTGAGCAAAAACGATTCCGCACATTGAGGCAAGACGGTCGGCGACCACTTCCAGATCTACAATATCCCTCCACTCATTCTGCTGCACCACTGCAATCGCCCCTGGAAACTTTTTTCGGACTCCAACAGTGATGACGTTCCCCCAATATTTCTGGCTTTCAGGCGATTCCCGCAGAAGAAGATTGTACACCTGGCAAACGCGCAGAGCAGCAGCAGCAGGCGCACTCTGGCCTTTCCCTAAGAGATTACGCCAACGTCGACGCACGTCGCCTTTGACTAGGCGCGCAACCATCTCGGACGCAATAGCACAAATCACATTCGGATTTTGCACTTGTCTGCCCACCAGACCAAGAAAGCGAATATTGATGCCGTGGCGGTGTAGCATTTTTGAAAGCATCAAGCCTGTCAGGTTGGGATCGTCCTCGCCGTGCATTTCCAGAAAAGCTGCTAAGCCGGGAATTATGTTTTTCTTCAGACGGTTGAAGAGATCACGCAAAGCGGCATTGTCCTCACGGAGGTTACGGCCTCCCCAAGGATAGAATGCGTCCGGGTTCACAGGCTCTAGGCTGCACTGGACAAGCTCCGGCCGAAGCACATTTGTGAGATGCTGGCGCCAGGAGGGAATCGGATACGTTGGTGGTTCTTGCGGAACGACACGGGCACAACTCATCAGGTAATTTTCCTTTTCTTTGTCCACGAAGTATTGGACATCAGCGGCGAGGTCAACAGTTTCCTGTTTGCCATCAAAATTAAATTGGTGTTCCTTCAAATTTAAGGACGAGGAGAGTTTCTTGATGCAACGCTTCAAGTTGTTCTGAGCATCATCCCACGCTGATGTGGCATTTTCTTCATTTACATCATCATCGCCGCCATAAATGTCCACAAGGTCCCGTGGTTCTGCCATACCTGGGGTCATGGCTGTGGCAATAATGCGTTTCCCATTGTAATCAAGCAGAGCCGACATTGGGAACATGAGATTCTCTTCAGCAGCATAGGGAGTGAGGTACTCTTGCCCTCTATACTCGTTAGACAGGCTTTTCATTGCGTTCTCGTCGTTGCCGTAAAAATCGATTTCATCATCATGCAGCTGGAAAATGATATTATTGAAGATGTAAATAGGTCGCCATTCGTCGTCCTCATAGACAAACTCCTTCAAAACATCCTGAGCATCTAATTCGCTGAGTTTTTTGCGGTACTTGGGCAGCGCAGTGGGCTTGAGGCTTTTATATTGGTATGGCACATGCGACTCATTGATGAGTTTTTTCCCGATTGCTGAGACAGTGTCCATGAAATGCTGATGCATTTCCGAGAGACGCTTGAGAGCGATGTATTTGCGCTCAAAATCCACGGACCGCGCATATTTGAGCTCAAGGTGGAATTCTTTGTTCCAGTCCCGAGGTTTGTAATGTGGCACGTCTGTGGGTTTTGGCATGAAAACCGTACGCGCTGGTGTTTTGTTGGGATCCATCATCCCCTGAGCACCGATACCCCAGTAGTTTCCGTCGTCTTGAGTCCTCATCTGCACCATTCCGGATTCCTTCCTGTCATCTAGCAGCGCGTAGCCGCTTTTCTCGCCGGACATCGTGACGAGGCCAGTGCGCTTGACAGGCGCTGTGACAATTGCTGACGTAACACGCGTGTCGCGTGGTGCCATGAGCAGCTCTGTGCGCTCTGCTTTCAGCTCGGCCGTCACCGACTCGAGCCGCTCGACCGTGCGCTTCAGTTTGTCAACAACCTTCTTGTTCTCAATCTCTTTGGCCTTGAGCTCACGCTCATTCTTCAACTGAATGTCCGCAATCTGCGTCCGAAACACTTGCAGCTGCCGGATACGCTCCTCAAGCCTCTTGTTGAGCAGCGAGTCCAGCCTATCGCGCAGGGCTCCAGATGCGGTTGGCAAGAGAGCGCGAGGATGCTTTGTAGTCTTGGCAATTTTGTCGTCAAGCTTGTCCAAATCATCCTGCACAGCAGCAGTCCACCAGACGTCAACACGCCGTGCGCATGCACAGAAGCTGCCGGAGAGCTGCAGGGCGGCCGCCGGGTGAGCTGCTCTGCGTACGCCAGCCAAAGCGCAAGTGCAGCTGAACCTGGTCGTTTGGCGTCTCGTCATCAATTAGCAGCGGTGGCTGCGGCTCAAAGTCGACGTCGGAGATATGCCCAGACTTTGTGGTGATCTGCCGCGCACACGTCATGAGTGCCACGCACACGCCAGGCGTTCTAACGCGCGCTTGTCCTCGCAGCGACCCAGCCGTCCCAGGACCGCGCACGGCGATCGTCGCGCTCTGCAGCATAGCCGCATCTGCTCGCGCGCGCGATCTCGACTCCCCTGCCGCCGCATCAAGCGCAGACGCGACGCATCACACACCGCACCTTAGGAGGTTTTTTGCCGTCCTTGCCGTCGACCTTGTCCTTGAGCTTCTGCGCGAAATCCTGCTTGATCATCCTGATCTCCGCACACGCGCCTGCGCGCAGGCGCGGCACCAGGCAACCTCGAGGCAGAGGTTGCCGTGCACCCAGCGGTCACGGCTGCCCGGCTGCCAGCTGCCTTCGCATGCCGCCCCCCTCCCCGCCGCCTCCCCTCCCCTGCCGCTGGCCCCGCCGGCAATGCGTTTTTCGAACCCGCCAATTCCTGCGGCCTGCCCGAAGTCGGAACTGCCCGGGGCCCTGACGAAGTACCAAACAGCCAGCAGAATTTTGGTGGCTTTTGCACGGACAACATGGTAATTCAGATACAAAATACATGCATAATTAAAAACTTACAAATTCAAGACTTCAATTTTAAAATATTCACAAATATGAGTACGTAAATGTTTTCCTAGAGCCAAAATTGTCCCTTAAATTTACTTCACTTTGAGTACCGAAATTTTCCCACCTTCCCTGCCATCCTCCCACCTGGGGGTCACACGGCAGTTTGGGTCTCTGGATATCCGTTCTGTTCAGAAGCCTCACGCACACCCACGGCGGCGGCGGCGGCGGCGGAAAGGGGCACCGGGACGGCGGCAGGAACAGCAGGAATGCAGCGAGCGCTGCGGGGGCATTGACCTGCCGGAGAACCGCGCTGGCCGCGGCATCGAACGCAAAAGGCACCGCGGGCGCAGGGTGCGGCTGCGCCTGGGTCCCGGAAGCGAGGCGAGCTGTCGCGCGGAAACGAGGGGAGCACCGCGGGCTTTGCAGGCTCGCGCTGCGACCGGGGGGCGGGCGGGATGCGGCCCATCGCTTGCGCCTCCCGTTCAGAGCCCAGGATGCGCGTTCTCGAGCGTCGGCCGGCCTGGTGTGGACGGCAGGCGCGGGGCATGCTGGCCGTGACTGCGCTTCTTGCCGCCCTGGAGTGCACGGGCTCGGCGACGCTTGGGCTCAGCGCGGCGACAGTTGCCGCGGGCAGGAGCTTTGACATCACGATCACCGCGCCAGAGTGGGATGCCGACCCCGCACAAGTTGGCGCGCTGCGCGCGGTGGTGACAAGCGACAAGATAAACGAGCCTGCTCACGACGCCAACCTCATTGAGACGGGCGCGGCCAGCGGCATTTTTGTGGGGTCCGTGTCGACGGTGCTGAGCACGGCAGCGGCACTACCTCTGCCGGGGCTAATCAATGTCGTGCCGGGGACGCGGGTGCACGTGGCATACCCCAATTCCGCCTTGGCGGCAACCATCCGGGTGCTGTTTCCAGGCGTTATTGCGCTGCCCGCCTATACTGCCATCGGCGACGACTTGCTGCTGCGATTACAAGACCCGGACATGAATCTGGATAGCGCAGTCAAGGACACGGTCTCAGCAACACTCGCGGTCTCTTGCCGGCAGGAGACATCAGGCCTGTCTTGCCCGCTGGAACCGCATGTGCGTCCAGCGCAAGAAGTTGAACTAATTCAGTTGGTCGAAACCACCCCCGATTCGGGGCTTTTCACAGCGCACGTCAAAACGTATCTTCAAGAGGGCTCATCTGCTCCGCATGCAATCGCAGGCGACCAGGCGATTGATCTTCGCGGCGCCAGCACAAGGTGCGGCGCTGACGAGATGATTGTCACATATAGCGACATGGCTCCAGCCGCAAACCTCACGGCTGTCTCACGCGCGTCGTTTCGCGCCCGTATTCTTTTATCACACAATCGCATTGGAGCTGAGGTGAATCGCACGGTGAATGTCACGGTGCTGGACGGCGACCTTCTGAATCGCTCGTCGGTGAGTGTGACAGTCTCCTCGAGCAAGGTAGACGAGCCTCCAGAAACCATTATTCTCAGATCAATTGGAGCGTGTCAAGGGACGCCCACGTTTATTGGATCTTTCATCACCCATGTACCGCGGGGGGAAGCGGTCGATGGAGATGGCGCACTGCAGGTGCGGCAGGGCGACATTCTGACGGTTAGTTTTATTGATGAAGCACCAGATGCTCTTATTTCTGAGCACGTACGCGTGCTGACAAACGGTACCATTACTTTGGGTCCGGTACGGGCAGACAAGTCGCTGCTCTTCGGTGATACAACCATAGCGACCATCGAACTTGGAGCTGAACTTTCTGTGACGGTGACCGACGAGGATGGTGACCTGAACCCCTATGATGTGGACTCGATACCGGGTGTCGTGGTGGCTATTTCAGACAATTCATCTCTTACTCACATTACTCTTGTCGAGACGGGCTTGAGTACAGGTGTTTTCACCGGAGCGCAGCCAGTGAAGAATGCGTCTGAATGTGTGACTGCATCTTGCAGAGCATCAACGCTGATTGCAAGCAAGGGTGCTCTTATTCACGTTCGGTATTTCGACGGCGGAGTGGATGTGAGGCAAGCGTCTGCTCGGGTTGCGAGTAATGGCTTGATTTCACTGCGGACTGGCACCGCTGTTCCGGCGCCGGGTGATGTCCTGAGCATCACCGTGGTTGATAGCGACCTGGACCAATTGAACAACACCACTGAAACGGTCAGCGTCTTTGTGAGGGCAGACACCACCGAAGACACCAAGATTGTGGACCTTGTTGAAATGTCTGCTTCATCTGCATACTTTACTGGCGTGCTGAATACTTCTATCACACCGGATGCATCTAAGCTGCTCGTTTCGGCCAGTACAGCCGGGGCTGGAACAGTTGTAGAGGCAGCTTACTCTGATACCGTGCCACTTGCCAGTGTCATGACAAGGTTTCGGATGTGCAGTGCTGCCGAACTAACACTGAGTCCATCGGCATTTGAGCCGGGTACTCCGTTGTCCATTACTCTTGTGGACGCTGATTTGCAGGGCGACCCACTCACAATTGAAAGCGTCACTGTTGACGTCATTGCGCAGTCAGAAACAGACCAGGTGACCTTGGTTGAAACGGGTTGGGCAACCTCGACCTTTACAGGCGTTGTGGCGACATCTGCGTCCAGCACTGCTCCTGGAGACAACGTCATAACCACTTATCAATGCTGTGCACAAAGAGACTCGGTAAAGGTGTCTTACAGCGAAGCCTGCCCTTCAGGAACTCGATTCTCAGCGACCTCACATTCTGCCACCCGCGGGCAGTTGCAGGCGCACGGACCTGTAGCAGCTAGCCCACAGCTGATCAAACCTGGTAACACCATTACCATTACCGTTACTGATCAGTACCTGAATAGCAATGATGCCGCCAGAGAGCAGTATCCAGGGCTTGTCACTGTGTCGGCCACTAATCAGACCATAATGGTTGCAATTGCGGAACAAGGTCCACTATCAAGTGGCATATTCACTGGCACGGTGGAAACTTCAGAAACGCGTGAAGCGGGAAAACTGTTCCTTCCCGAAATCTCGGGCATAGAAAGCAGTCCTATTCTTGTCAAATTCACAGACGTCATTGAGGCGTTGGATCCATCGGCGGTTGTCCTTGAGACACAACGAAAGGGCAGTATTACGATGGTGCAAGAAGGCGTGGACGCTGGTCGCATTTCTATCGGTCAATCGGCGATGGCAGTAGTATATGACAAAGATCTGGACTACCTGAGTAGCGCCGCCGGCACTATTACCGTTCAATTGTCCGCGACTGGCACACAAGATACCGTCACGATAACCTTGACTGAGGACGGACTGGGACAGGGGAGATATACTGGCGCGTTTCAGACGAGCGTTGAAGCGGGATCGTCAAGTGACAACACTCTGAACAGCCTTGCCGCTGGACAGACAGTGACAGCCGTGTACACAGACACTGATGGAAGCACATCGACGGCAAGTTTTTTAGCGGGCACAGAAGGATCCTTAAACATTTCCAATGCCGATGGGGGTTTAATCAATTCTGCCACTTCATACATTGATGTTATTCTGACTGACAGTGATCTGAATACTGACCCCACCCGCCAAGAAACTTACATTTACAATGGACAAACCGGAGTTGTCATCTTGAAGCGAGGGTTACTTACGTATGCACTTGAGTTGAAGGAGGAATCCAGCAATTCTGATCGATTCATTTGCCGGATCAACTTTGAGTCAGTCAACTCTGGCAAACCGACATGTACTGGCGTCATCAACGGCTCGTGTGTTATCTCACCCCTTCGGCCAACAGGGCAATTCGACTTGAACCTCCGTTGGGACAGGGCAGATCTAGAATACACAGACCCTAATATTCCAGCTGGAGGCCAGGTGAGAGGGCAGCAGGGCAGCAGGGTGAAAGTTTTTCTCGCGCCTGGTCAAGATGGAGAATTGAAATTTGCGACTCACCACCTTCGGTCCGCAAAGCCACCGGCATTGGTTGCGGGTTCGCTTTTAGAACTTACGGTCATCGACCAAGACATGAGCAAGGATCGTTACACATCGGAGACGTTAACAGTTCAAGTGGGGAATAATGGAGAGACGCGCAGTAACGAAATGGTCCAAACTGTGACTTTGACTGAAACAGACTTGGAGAGCCAGATTTTTACTGGCCAGTTGCGGACATACAACGATCTGAGTGTCAACACAAATGTTGCAGGCGGAATGAATGTAGCTGAAGGCGAATCTCTGAGGGTCACCTACATTGACGTGAATCTAAGAGATTCGTCTGTTGCAACTGAAAGAGCAAAAATAATCAACGTTGCAGGTTGGAACACCTGTCGTGGCGGGGTTCTCGCTGGCGAGATTTGCTCTGGTCCTGGGGATTCCATCTCGTGCGGAACCGGATTCTGCGGATCTTCCAAGTCTTTTCTGGAAGTTGGCTCCTTCAAGGTGGGCAGCTGCGCTTCAGTGACGCTGCGTGATCCGGACAGTAATGTGAATAATGTTGCAATCGAAACTGTGATGATTGAAGTTGAGAACCTATTGAGAAATGACAAGGAGACATTTTTACTTACGGAGGAATCTGCAGACTCCCAGAATTTCGTTGGTTGCATAGAGACAGATGCTGTTGACAACGATGGAATTGGCACTGCATCAGATGGGAAGGTGGCCGTGTTTGCGGGAGATGAGGTGTCTATTCGTTACGATGACACGACACCTGTTCTTGCCATTAGCCGTACTATAGTTGCTGTTGGCTCAAACGTGGCTCAGCTATCGGTGTCACCCCAAAAATTGAAGCTGGAAGACACAATGTACATTACTGTCACGGATGCAGACATTGATATGAGGTCTGGACACATGGATTATGCCCTGGTTACTGTCAGCACAAGTCGTAGCTCCTTTGATCTCAACTTGACTGAAACGGGCATTGCAACGGGCATGTTCACTGGTGCAGTCTTTACTTCCAGCCGCCAGCCATCCATTTTGTCGGGGCTAAGTGCCGGCGACGTGGTGACAGTATCGCATGTAGACCATCTCCCGACGTTAAGCACTCGCACTGTCTCCGCAGTCGTCGGACATTTAGCACAGCTCAGCATGGCTGAGGTTAGGTTGGAGGGTACCTCAACCATTACAGTGAAGGATCTTGATGCGCCAGACACTCAGGAGGTTGAGGCGTCGCTCAGTGTCCTCACACTAGAGGGTCGAGTTCTACACAAGAAAGCTGTCATGATGCATAGGACTTCCGTCCACTCAGAGTTCGTCGGAACTTACTCAATTACTTCTGGCACGTCATTTGCAGGTCCTGATACGATTACGCACCCAATCCTGCTGGGCGTCGACTTGACAACGAAAATTCATGTAGAGTACTTGGACGACAGCCCGTCGATGAACGTTTCTTCTAATATCCACGTTCTCTCGTCGACAGCAGGCAAGCTCTATACCCCACCAGGCATTCTGTCAGGAACGCCACTGCTTATCACCGTGGTCGATTTGGACCTCAATTTGGATTCATCCCAAATTGAGGAGAGCTCTGTCAAGGTGTCATCAAGCAACATGCAGCAATCGGAAGAGAGTATTACGCTGCTTGAAACATCGCCATCCTCTGGCACATTCACAGCACGGGTTTCCATTCATGAGGGAGCTGCACATGCAAGCAGCGGTGATCTTGCCTTGGACAGTAGTCCTGGTGACGTTTTGACTGTGACATATCAGGAACTGGCCCCAGCGCGTTCTGTCATGGGGCTTGTTCAAGTCGTCACCTCCGATGCAGCTGTACTCACTTTGAGTTCTGCGGTGGTCAGGAAAGGAGAGGTTTTGTTCATCACAGTTGACGATGCCGATCTCAACATCAGGCCAACTTCTGCAGAGGTCACGAGTGTTCACGTTTCGACAGAAATTTCTGGAGTCACCATTTCGCTCAAAGAAACCGACGTGAGTTCAGCTCGATTCACTGGCTCGTTCCACACGGGTGGGGGCCTGCTCGCACTTGCAGACAGTGCTGAGCTGACTGTGACGTTTAATGATGTGGCACCGTTGACAGAGCTCGTTTCTCGGGCTGAATTGATTGCTTCGAGTGTTGGCACCATTGATATCGGGCCATCTGATGGTGAATTTTTTTATGACACACGGGTCGGAATCAAAATGAGGACGGTAGCGGCCGGCGACGCTATTGTTGTCACCGTGGTGGACGCCGATCTAAATGCGAACGTGCAGGTTCAAGAAACTTCTGTGGTTACATTTTATACCAGCCAAAATGACCAGCTGTCCCAGGTATCGATTTATGAAACTGGAATCAACAGTGACACTTTCACGGGCATGTTGATGACACGGCTGGTTGAGTCACCCTTGAGAGGACATGTGGACATACTAGACGTCCTCTACGGCGATCGTATTTCGGCCTACTATAACGACAAAGCTCCGTTTGCAGCCATCCGGCCAGATGCTGTTGTTCGGATCGCAACTCCTGCCTCCATCGAGATCACTCCCACATCTGCCACAGCAGGAACGGATTTCACTATTACTCTGTACGACCAGGACTTGGATCGAAATGCCACTCTGAAAGAAGAAGCAACTGTCAAGGTTGTAAGCGCAAACATAATTGACTCAGTGTACACAATTACGCTTACCGAAACTGCTGACAGCTCGGGTGTGTTTACGGCATCCATTAGGAGCCAAGACAGAGCCACCACAGCCCTTCCACAACATGGAATCGTCAATGTAGAAGAGAACGATTTACTGACCGTAGAATACGATGATTTGTCGCCGGTCGTCGCGACTGTCAAAGAAACAGCGCGTGTTGAGCGTCAATCGTGTGGCTGCGCCACCATCTCGACTGATCATGTCACCTTGGGTGCAGGTGAAGACGTGAGGGTGCAGGTGTACGATCCTGATCAAAACCTGCAAATATCGGCTGCTGACACTCTTCTTGTTGTGATAACAAATTTGGATCGCCCGAATCAAATATATACTCGGATGGAACTAAGGGAGACTGCTGCAGACACTAGTATTTTCACGGGCATGTTGCGCACGGTAAATAGCAAAATTCAGCCCAACACGTTTGTTGACAACAGTGAAGAGATAAACGTGGACGCTGGCGATAATGTAGAGGTGAAATATTCAAGCATTTCTCCATCTGGATCCGTCGACAAGACTACTATGGTGTATATACAGGATCTGGCTGAAATGACAGTGACACCAAGGCCGCTGCTTGCAGGAGGCATGGCAACCATAACCGTGCAAGATGATGACATCGATATCAGCCCATTCGTCGACCAGACGATTGCTAAGATCACCTCAAGTCGAGTCCAAGAGCCCATCAAGGAAATCACTCTCACAGAAACAAGTGCTAGGTCTGGTACCTTTACGGGTGTTTTTCAGACTCTGGAGGACAGCCGAACTAGCCTGCTCTCCGACATGGGCGTTGTTCATGTTGACCGCGGCGATATTTTGACAATATCGTATCACGAGGAACTTCCTCGTGTCAGGAGGCTCGAGTTCAGAGAACCCATTGCCCAAGTCGCTACAATTGCCATAGGCCCTGTTCCTTTTCGTGAAAGCAGCTTGTTTACGGTCGAGGTTCAGGACGTTGATGCCGATCTTGACCCCTACCTGATTGAATTTGTTTCTGTGAATATTTCCACGGATGCACACGGTATCTTACGTGCAATGCATCTGTAGGAGACGGGGCTCAGCACGGGTATCTTTACTGCTAGTATCGCAAGTTCACCCAGTGCTGCTGATCACAGTCACAAGCTTGCGCCGACCCGAGCACAGGAAATGTTGTTGGTCTCATACCATGATCTTGCGCCACTTGGAGTGGTGGAACAAACTCAGGAGATCTTGAAGTCAGCTCGTTCTCTGTTGTCCTCTCCAACATTGCTTAAAGCCGGTGCAAAAGTAGCAATTACCGTCACCGACCCCGATCTCAATGGCAAGGTTCCCGAAACGATTGAGGTGACAGCACAAGCCTACCGTCCAGTCTTGGCGCCAGGTGTTCCCCCGGGCACATACTCCACGGAAGGACACTGTTCTGTGACGCTGAGGAAAGAGACCCCATATGCAACTACATTCTCTGGATTCCTTGAAACGGGCATCAGCGCCAGTGCTCCGAACTGTTTACACGTTATGGCTGCTGATAAGATTGAAATCACTTATTCTGAACCATCCCCCTTGGCGAATGTAACGCATGAGGTTTTGGTCGTCACTTCAAATGCAGGATTCATCAGTGTTTCGCAAAGCAAGTTGACAATTGAAGGATCTGTCGAGGTGACTGTCACCGACGTAGACCTCGACACACAGGGCAATGAAGCTGAAAGCGTAGTTGTTGACGTGCACACTAGTGTTTCTGCGCTGTCTTCCATCCCTTTGACGCTTGTTGAGACATCTGTCTCATCCGGCGAATTTACGGGTAAAATTCAGATGAAGCCGTGGACGACCTGCTCCTTAGATGCTTGGGGCTGTACGCAGTACTCTACCGAAGCTATGCCAGGAGAGCAAATTCTGTATGTTGAAACTGGCCAAGCTGTTACCTTCAATTATCAGGATGCGGCTCCATACGCGAATCGACAGATAGTGATTCCAGTTTGTACAACAGCAAAGCTCGAGATTCATCCCCTCGTGATCGCTATTGGATGGAATGTTACCATTTACATCAACGATCCTGACCGTGCGGGCTCGGGCACTGCTGAAGTGACTGCGAGTGTTGACGATGGCAGGTACTTGAATATAATCGTCACCGAATACGATCCTGGAAAATTCCAAGGCACAGCTGAAACCAGCTTTTTGTCGGAGGACAAGAACGGCACTATTCAATTGTCTCAAGACGGCAAAATACACTTCGTCTTTTCAGATGACTGCCCTGGCAATTCCATTTCAGCGCAGGTGAACGCCTACAAATTTGGTACGCTTGAACTTGTCCCAACCCCTGTTCAATTTGGAGAGAAGATGTCAATTATCGTCAACGATTTGCAGAATGCAAAACAAACGGGGTCTTCAACTGTTGGCGTCATTTGTGCTGGTTCATTAGGAGATGAGCAGACCGTACAATTGACTGAGACTGACAGTGGGAGTGGAATCTATTCAGGAAGTATAGTCCCGGGGCTTGCTGGAGAAATATCGGCAGAGCCTGATATGCCCATCTCGTGCCGTTATCCGCTGCAGACTCCACCTAGTCTTCTGACTCAAAAAGCTAACATTCTTCGCTCTTTCACCGGTACTATCAGTGCAACCCCTGATATCGTGAACACGGGAGGCGTCCTGACTATTTCAGTCAACGATAAAGATTTGAATTCCGATGCATCAACGGTCGAGAGTCATTCCCTGAGGATCGTGGTCAACACTCCAGGGGACTCGAAAATGATGACTCTAACCGAGACCGCAGCGGATAGTTTTATTTTTACTGGCATGATCATTGTAGCTGAGGAGGTCCAAGTCGGACGGGCCATGGACACTCTATTAGGTTCGGACAAGCAACTCATTACTGCCACTTACTCCGACAACGCGCCATTAGGTACTGCAGAAATCCAAGTCCCTGTGTCGGCGTCCAACGTTGGAGTCCTCCGAATAAAGCCTGAAATTATCCGACTAGGATCCGAACTGCAAGTCCTGGTTGCCGATATGGACCTGAATCGTGATCCCGACCTCGTAGAGTCTGCGTCTGTATCTGTGTCCGTTTTATCTCCGGGTTCCAGTAATGGTATCATAGACGTCCAAGGCCGGCGATTTCAAATGACTGCGGTCGTTCACGTAATTGAGATGACGCCCAATACTCAGTTTTTCACTGGCAAGCTCATCACTATTGGCGTACCCGACGCCCGGGCCAAACCCAACACTCCAGAATTTGAAAACGTTATCTACGTGGTGGAGGATTACCTCGTAACTCTGGCATATCAAGACGCCGCGCCTTTGTCTCTACGGAAAGTTTCCGCGTCTGTGCTACAGTCTCAAAAGGGTCAATTGTCCTTTTCCCCCAACCCGCCCACCATTGGTCATGCTCTTACGGTGACAGTCGTCGACTTCGATCTTGAGTATGATCCAGCTCGCGATATACTGCCGGGCGTATCTTACTCCTCGGGCCCTAGCAATTGTGACGTATTTGGCAGCAACCCAGAGTGTAAAGATATGGGTGTGCTTCCGATTGTGCCTACAACGCGCGGAGGCACAACATTCACAGGAACGCTTTACTTATTCGATGGTGTTGCAACTGGAAATGCTGGCCCATGTTATCTCACGTGTTATGACGTGAGCTCAGCAGAAGGCGCAATCGTCAAGTTTTCGTACGCAGATGCTGCTCCAAAAGAGACTTTTCAAGGGTCAGTCAAAGTCGCCACAATTGCCCAACTCAGTGTGCAACGCATCGGTCTTGACGGTGTGCTCGACATCACCGTTTATGATCAAGACCTCAATCAGAACTCCACTTTACCGGAAACGGGCAATGTCGTGGTCGAACGAGACCCTTCGTTTGCAATCAAGAGCGTGACGGTGAACCTCACGGAGACAGGAGGTAACACGGGATTCTTCACCGGCGTGCTGCCCACCACGCAAAGCGCGGCTGCGTCTAAAGGGGTTCTGCCGGGTGTAACCATTGGCCAGAGCCTCACGGTCAAGTACTATGACCTTAGCCCGGAAATGGTTTGGAAAACGCACACGGAAACTGTCATCTCCTCTAATCTTGCCCACCTGTACATCAACTCCACTGGTGAGCAGATTGGCAACACTTTTATGAAACCGGCAAAATTAACCTACTTTCTCAAAGACAACGACATGAATGTTGACCCTGTAAGGGAGGACACTGCAAACATTCTAATAACGAGCTCAGATCCTCGCCAGGGATCTGAGGCTGTGACATTGACAGAAAATGGCTTCAATACAGGAATGTTCACGGCTGACCTGCGGTTTACCGTTGGCTCATTCAACAGAATTCAGAACAACATGGCAATGGATGTCAGTGAAGGAGACTTCATCACTGCTGTGTACCAGGATAGGTATCCCTACAGAACGGTTTCAAATATTGCAAAGGTGGCAAGCATCGGCAAGATGATTGTTAATCCTGCTCCTGTCACAGCAAGCAGGGATATCAATATCACAGTGGTCGATGCTGACTTGAATGTAAACAAGCACACGATCGATTACGGTTCCGTGGTCATTTATAACAAAGAATATTTTGACAACGAAACAGTCGTTCTTACGGAAATTTCCCAGGATAGTAACATCTTCACTGGTGTGACTGCGTCAAGTACGGCAAAGGGCAGACTGCCAGGCACGTTGTCTGGATTGTACGAGGGTGGTGCTGTGCATGCGGTCTATGCTGACGCAATTCCAGACTACATCCAGAATAATTGCGAGCAATGTCTGGTCACCAACAAGGTGGCCATGACGGCAAACATTTCGATCTCACCGTCGTTGTTGCCCATAGGTGGTACTTTGACGGTCACGGTCAAAGACACAGATCTGAACCTGGACAGTGCACTGCCTGAAAACGGACAGGTCGAAGTTGAACAATACTTCCGTGAGCCTTACGACATGCGCATCTTAACCATCACCGAGACAGGTCCGGATACCGACATATTCACTGGTGTTTTAGGCAGCTCCTCGACCTTCATTGACGGTCTATACGGCACTTCCTCAGAAGGGCTGTATGGGCCACAAGGCGCGCGTATTAGAGCAAAGTACTTCGATCAGGACCCATTTCCTTCAACCACCCGAAGCACCACCACGAGAATATCCATGGTCGGCTCCATAACAATCGGCCCCAATCCTGTGAACCCCGATGGCATGATTACCATCACAGTGCGGGATGATGACTTGGACGTATCAATGGACGTCGACGAACAAACGGGGGGACTTGTGTCCGTGAAGAGTCCAAATGACATTTGGAACAGAGTTGGTATCTCGGTTTTGCTGCGAGAGACTGGCGCAAGCACAGGATACTTCACTGGAACAAGGATGACGCAGGAGAAGCAGAGCAATAATGCTGGTGTCATTGTGTCCGGTGCTGTCCAAGGATCATATGTAACGGCAACGTACTCGGATCCCATTCCTTTCGGCACACGCGTTGCAACGGTTCGCGTTGCTACATTCGCGAATATGACCGTCAACCCTCCACGTCTGTACGAAGGTTCCGCTATCACTGTGACTGTGACAGATGCTGACTTGAATGACGATCCCTCAGCGGTGGAGGAACACAAGGTCGCAGTATCACAACAATCAGACGATCCCGACGCCCTGAATCTGACGCTCGTTGAAACGTCAAACTCCTCAAATTACTTTACGGGAGTTCTGCCGTCTAACTTGAATGGAGGAACTGGCATCCTCAAGGCTCCAGAGGGCTCTTTGGTTATAGTTGAGTACGTAGACCAAAATCCCACACCAGCACGAGTCTTGACCGTCAACCGGCGGGTGTCTATTCAGGGTGAGCTGAACGTGAACACGGCAACCATCGGACAGCAAGGGCCTTTGGGCAGTGGCCAGGTCCGTTTCATGCCAACAACCATAGATGCCGACGGCAACAAAATGATAGATGCCGACGGCAACCCCGCATGTTCCGTTATTCCCGGAGACACGACGTGCAGTGGAACGTGTCTTTGCCGATCCTTTCCCAAGATTTTGATCACGGTAATAGATCAGGATGTTGAGGGATCTGCGCTGCCAACGGTGATCGTATACAACAATAAGGGCATTGAGTACGAGACTGTAACAATGGAAAGCACAGCTGCCACAGCCACATTTCGTGGAGAGCTGACTGTCACAGATGAAAGCGGGGAAGGGGCATCGGATAGTGGTTCCCTGAACATGGTGCCTGGCGACATACTCCAGGTTGCTTACATTGATGTTGCACCCCCGAAGAATGTCCTTGTAAATTACCGTGTCCCCTCTATCGGCAGAGCCATCTTTGTTCCCAAAATTGGTATGAACTGGGACGCATCTCCGCCAGTCATGGTCGGCGTTGATCCGCTGAATCTCCAGTTAACGGATTTTGATCTGATTGGCAACACTTATGCCACAGTCAAGGTGTCGTGCAACGTAGGAACTGATGAGGAACAGGTTACAATGACAGTCACGGATATGCCAGGTGTATTCACGGGTACGCTTCCAACTGAGTCCAACTACAGGGGAGTACATCCACAGGATGGCAAAGTGCAAGTGCATCGTCAGGATACCGTTACCCTCAGGTACGATGATCCGTTTCCAACATCGACGCAAGGCATGCAGCTAGCTCCCAAGTACTTTACTTTCAGGTCCGAACTATTTACTCACCAGCGGGTCATTCTGCCAGATGGCGATGTACACATTACACTGGTCGACTGTGATCTTCCGAAACTGGCCACCCCTTCAACCGAAGCTTTTGTCGAGTTGTCGACGGCTGCTGGAGATTCGTTGACAGTCGCCCTCACTGAAACTAGCACCACATGTGGCGAGTATACTGGAATGGCTCAGACGAGCACCCGGCAGAATTTTGACCCGAATAAGATCGATGCAGCCACTCCAGGCTCTAAAATCAGTGTGAAGTATCTCGATTGCGGTGATAATAGCCCACAGACATTTGTGTACAATGTTGCCAAGCAAGGAGCCATTTCGTTTGCAACGGCGTTTGAGTCCACTGCCGCGGGACTGCCCATCACTGTATATCTGAACGATACCGATCAGGACACCAGCACAGATGCAGATAGAGCCACCGTCACCATCATGAAAGGGGGCTCTAAGGTTGACTTCGAAGTCCTGAATTTGACAGAAACGGGTGGAATGAGTGGGTTCTTTACTGCAGTGCTGAATACCTCATTCGACAACACGAACGAATTGTTCAATCAGTCGAATGGTATCTTGCATTCCTGTAATAGGGGCGATACTGTAACGGCGACTTACCGCCATGCAACCTTGGATACCACTGTGACCACTTCAATGACGTTTCTTTCAGAAGCAGGAGTAGTGAACATTCGAAACGGCTCGCGAGCATTTTCTCCGGACGAGAGCATCACTATCACTGTGCGCGACTCAGACCTCAATTCTGATGTCTATGAGGCAGAAACCTACGGCTCTAGGGTATCTGTGAATGTTGGGGGCGACACTGAGTGGGTTTCGATCAAAGAGACTGAACGCAACAGCAGGATATTCACAGGGATCCTGCAGACATCAGCTGCTGCTGGATCATCGTATGATGGCATTTTGAACACGGTTTTCAATGCGTCTGGGGGTTCGATTGCGCAAATTTTGTACAACGATACTGTTTTGCATGGAAAATATCCCAATTTGTGCCAAACGTTTGGGATTTCCCACGGTTGCCACGTTCAGTATCGCCGAGCGTATAGTGTAGGTGATTTGACTTTGTCGCAGGATGTGTATGCTAAGATTGGGGAGCCCATAGGAGTCACTGTCATGGATGGCGACTTGGACACGGATTTTACGGCCGTGGAAACAACAGTGGTGGAAATATCCAAGGCTGGAGGCGGCGGAACGATTTCCATGCCTCTTACAGAATCGGGAGTGAATACTGGAATCTTTACTGGCACCATAGCCACCTCCGATACTGGTTCTGACAGTGTGGGCCAACTCCGCGTGACTCGTTCGCAGGGGCTGACATTTTCATACGAAGATGTTCATCCTGTCAACAGCCCGAGTGTGATCATTACTCCACGGTATTTGGGCACTCTTTCAGAGACCTTCAATGTGCTTCTTGCCGGTGGTGCGTTGAGGATCTCTTTGACTGACAACGATCTTAATTTGGTAGATGCTGAAGCTGAGACTGTGTCGGGCATTTATGTTACGAATATTATGACGCATCAACGGGAACAGGTTACCTTGACAGAGACAGGATTTACGTCCGGCACTGCTGGCACTTTCACGGGTGTGCTGAGCACCCTTGACGACAAATCGCGGGGAGTAGATTTCTCCGGAAAGATGATGGTCCAAGCAGGAGATCTTCTCAATGTAGTCTATGCAGACACCGGACCTCGGATGGACGTCACGCGCGATATCAGGATAGCAACGAAGGGCGAGGTCACAAAATCACCCTTATTGGTTGCAGTAGATGCACCCATGATAATTACCGTATCGGACATGGACATGGACCGCAATGTTCTGGCTGTGGATACCATCCCTCATTTACTGCAGATTTCGAAGGACGAAGCAAGAAAGACTATAGCCCTAACAGAGACTGGCCTCAGCACAGGGCTGTTCACTGGAGAGGTGACGTTGACGGAAAGCATGCCCAGCGCATCAACGTTTGGACCCGTTTCTGCCTGGGAATCTATCACCGTAACGTACTCAGATCAAATGCCTCTTGATAAAATTGAGAAGATATTGCCCGTATTTGCTCAGGGCCAAGTCACAGTATCGCCTTGGCCGTGGATCGACGCTGCAAATGAGCGACTGTCAATCACAGTCAGCGATATGGATATGAATCGTGACGACTTGATTGCAGAGACTATTGCTCAGGAATCGGATCAGGTCTACATGTCCGTGTACCTTGACGGATCCAAAATGACGGTGATGGACCGAGAATTCTTGGAGCTGACAGAAACGAACCTGAACTCGGGCATTTTCACGGCTAGTATCGCAGTAGATCCTACAGCCACGGCATCTCCAGGAAATGGAATTCTTGGGCCGGTAACCATGTCTGGGAATCCAGGCGTCAGCAAAGGACACATCTTGGAGGCGAGCTATTTCGACGTGGCGCCAAACAATCGTGCCAGAATAGATGCATACCCCAGCAATGCCGGGTCCGTATCGTTGACGCCATGTCTTCCGGGACCGTCTCCGTGCAAGGCGGTTGTTGGCGCTGGCGTGCTGCTTACTGTCACAGTAACAGACAGGGACTTGAATCTCGATAAATCAAAGCAGGAGCAGGTGACCGTGACTGTGAAAACAGATCGTGAGCGCGAACCTGTTGAGACGATCACTCTCACAGAATGCAAGGTCAATGACCAGGTCCCACCGACCTGCCAGCCCCATCCAAACTCTCAACTTTTTGTCGGCCACATTCAGACCGTGCGATCTTCTTCCTTTAGCCAACAGGGGGATGGACAGCTTAATGTGTTGGCGGGAAATTGCGATAAATTATGCACTGGCTGCGATGTTGCGGCTTGCAAAGGATTCATTGCTGTTGAATACCAGGATGTTTCGCCAGCGGCAAGCGTGAAAAAATATGCCAAAGTTGGGCATATCGGTAAGATCGACATGTGTGGCCAGATTGATGGTCAGGAGCCGCTGGACTACTGTCTTTTCGACTTATTCTCCAGTGTCGTCACAGTTACAGTGACAGACCCAGACCTGAACGTAGATCTCGTCGGACCAGACATATATTCTCAAGATCCCAGTACGGCGCTAGGAATGAGGGTTGAGGTAAAGGCACAGTTTTCGAAGTCCGACACCCGAGAGCTAGTCACGAGCGATCCACTTTATGTCGCAATACGAGAGACTGGTCACAACACCAATGTTTTCACGGGTACCTTTGCACTGAATGCTGGCGCAGATGCTTCTGGTGCGTTGCAATTCTTTGACACAAACACCGCAAGCCTCCTGAGAACAGCCAGTTCCATCATCACAGCCACCTATACAGATGCTACGTCTGAATACCCAGAGGCATATGCTCGATTCCGCACTTCTGCTCAATTGAAGATGTCAGTGTCGGCGGGTGATGCGCCTCGCGACATCCCAGTTGGCGACCGCCTGACGCTTACTGTGCTCGATGGAGACATGGATCAGGATAGGCTGAAA
>Ga0115006_10000309_pt1 | contig 25779 bp, 27 predicted proteins | sample ArcOceMetagenome_3_FD_88943 | JGI IMG/M metagenome (GOLD analysis project Ga0115006, IMG submission 88943) | Marine eukaryotic phytoplankton communities from Arctic Ocean - Arctic Ocean- Svalbard ARC20M Metagenome | ecosystem: Environmental > Aquatic > Marine > Oceanic | place: Arctic Ocean...
AGTTCAACTAATTAAAATACATAAAAAAATTAATAACGTAGATAACAGAATAAAAAACAAAGAGATACCATCTATTCCTAAACTAAAATTAAAATTTAAAAAAAAGATACCTAAAAAACGGCAAAAAAATAATAAAATATAAAGAATCAAATATTAAGATAGCAAGTTACAAAAAAAAAAAAAAAAGTCCAGAAATTAAAATAAAACAAAAGCATGCCGAAATGATGGTAAAAATTAAACTTTTAAATTTAACTCAAAACTCTTCAAAAATATTTTTTGGTAATTTTAATAAAAATTCTAGACCATTAATATTTTTCGAGACAATTTTTAAAGAAAGACCCGAATTAAATGTTTTCAGAAAATTAGTATTATCTTTTTTTAAATCGAAATTAGTTCAGGTTGACGTGTTACCATCGTTTGATCACATCATTTCATTTTTTTACGTTGGGTCAAAAATTTTCCTTAGAATATATCAAATCTGTAGAATCAAAAAAAACCAAAAAAATAAAGGAATTACGAATCAGTTTTGTTTAGTCGAAATAGGTCCAAGATTTAAGGCTAAAGTAAAAAATTTTAAAATTTAGTTACTATAAAAAATGGTTATATCAATGAATAAAAAACATATTCATTTTTATAAATTTAAAATTCCAAAAATATTAATGAGCATTTATTCCGGTTACATACCTAGAAAATGTTCATATACTAAACAACTAATAACTGCATCAGACCATGCATCAGTACAATTATCAATAAAAAAAGAAAATGTAAAAAATGATACTGATAAAAAATTTTTATACGTTATCAGTGGAAATTTGAGAAAACAAGGAAAATCAGATGGAATTATTAACAAATTAGTTGAGGAAGATGATATGGTATGAGTTTAATGATCCAATAAATTTTAAACAATTAAGTCGATTTAAATTAGGCTATTAATACCATTTCTTGCTGTAAAGGTCCATTGAATTTTTGAATTAAAAGTTTTTTTATTAGATTTCCTAAAAAAGAATAATTTTTAAAAGATATTTTATAAATATTTAACAAACTTTCCTCGGATAGTCCCGGTTCATACCCATATATGATATTTTTTATAAAGCTTTTTTTTAGAATTGAGATAGATAAAAGAGAATCTCCATTAAATTCTTCAGAAAAGGTCGGGTCGAATAATACCAAAGAATTTTCATCAAAATCTATTTGAATTGAAAAACTGTTTGAAAAAAAAAAAATTTCTTCTGGCTTAAAATAAAAGGATCTATCGTTTCTCCATTTTATAGATCCGGTTTGCCCGTAAAATTTCAAAAAAGGCAATTCTAAAGAATTTGTTGTCATACCAATTCCACAATTTATCGTGTCTTGTAAATTTCCGTCATTTTCTATAATACCTACCTTAAATTCAATTTTGGGTTTAAACCCTAATAGATTCAAATTTTTTTGATTTAAACAGCTATCTTTAAGAAAATTTATAATAGGGTAAGTTAAATAAGTTAAAAATAAAAAATGTGCAATTTTTTTTTGAAACCCTGATAGATTTCTCTTCATTAGATTTTGGTAAAAAAATCTAAAACTAAAGCAAATCTTAGAAAACAAAATTTTTTTAAGTATCAATGAAGGTGATATAAAACAAAATATCACGATCCTGGTTTTACCTTTGGTTATATCACAGAAACCACCTTTTGAACCAATTAAAATGGTCAAAGCTCTCCCGATTGACGAGAATCTTCCGTCTTTTCTAATTCCTTTTGATTTATCATCAATCAAAAATTCCATTTTTATTTAATCTCAGGTTTTTTATATTTAATAAATTATTTTTATTTTTTCATAAAAAAATTTCAATTAAAAAATTAACCAAAATGGACTACTCGTTTCCCAGAAAACTATTTTTTATAAAAAAATTTTATTTGATTTATTTGATGAGACTACAAAAACCTATCTCATTTAAAAACAATAATTTTAATTATCATGAAATTTTAAATAAGGATTTAAAGAAGAACAACTTTATCAAAAAGATTAAAAAGATCAATTTAATTGAGAATGAATTTATTAAGTTCTCTTTTTTTTTTCAAAAACTAACGAGTTTCCTTTTTGTTAACCCAAAAATTCATATGAGAAAATCTGAACCTTTTTCGGATATACATGATATAAATTATAAAAGTAACTTTGCGCCAAAAAAAAAACCGATATATTTTATCAAAAATTTTCGAAAATCCAAAAATAGGCATTTTTTATGGTTTCTTGAATATACAAAAAATCGTCATATACGAAGAGCACAAAAATTTAATCGAAATTCCTGTCTGTTTAACCCTAAAATCTTATTAGACTTGATTATGAAAGAATCAAAAAAAAATTCAATTAGAGGGTTTTCAAAAAAAGCTCTAGATTTAATTTTCAAAATACTTAAAATAAAAATAAGAACTATCATCCTGGAAATCGTTAAAACTTCAATGAAGAGAGGAATAGTCAAAAACCAAATAATCAACGACTGGGGAAACAATAATTTGATTTTTAAAAAGATAAAAACATACATAGATTTCAAACTTAAATCTAATTTTAAGAATAGAATTAAATATTCAATTCGGAAGTTTAAAGTTAAAAAAAAAATCCTTGAAAATGCAATGAAAAACGAAAATTTGAACAAAAATTTATTATTCCAAACTACAAATTATATTGATGAAGAAAAAAAAAACCAACACACTGAAGACATTCTCTCCAGAGCAAATAAAACTCTTTTGACTTTATTGAGTGAAATTTTAACAGGAAGAATTGATGAACTTAGGAAGGCAACATACTGTCTATGTCAGTACAAACCCTCGGAAATTAGATATTTCGAAAAAGAGGAAAACAATTTACCAAACATTAAAAAACATCAAAAACCTATAAAAAAAAGTACCACTGATTACCCTAAGAACCGTCATGAAATTCAAAACCGGTTTTTTAAATCAAAAAGGTATATTTCAGCGAACGATTGCTTCTTGTTTTTAAAAAAAGACCCTGTGTTTAGGAATCAAGAATTTCCGATAGCACTTTTTATAATTTTGATGGAAGATTTTAATATGAGATTTCAAAGGAAATTAAAATGAAAAATCCAGCAAAACCATTTTATAAATTAGAAATTCTAAAAGTCGATCAAGGGAAAAATAGAATAAAACGTTTGTTCTAGATTTTCAAACATTTTAAATTTAACCAAAATATCGGAATATAAATAAATCTTTACTTTCCTTAGTAATACCAATTTTTCTTCTTTAGCTGCGTCATCAAGCGATACCATATTAATACATTTCATGTATTGTACAAATGGTCTTTTTAAAAAATTAGTTTTCCCTATCATTGAAAATTGTGATGAATTCATTAGCAGCTTTTTTATTTTTTTATGATAGAAACTAAGACAAGTTTGTAAGAATTCTAAAGAAATTACTTGATTTTCCTTATTAAGAATTTCTACCCATCTTAATAGAGTTAGATTGGGAAAAATGAAATTAAAATATAATTTTAAACATCTAGAAAGAATTGTTTGATTAATTTTAGAAAAAGAACTGGTAATAATCCAAAATTTTATTTTTCTGTATTTTTGTTCCATTCTTTCTCTCATACTCATTTGTGCCAAATTTCCAAAGGAAGCAAAGTTTTCGAAAATGATTATCTTTGGAAACACTTTAGAACAAAAATGACTATTTTGAAAATTGTCAATTTTTTTATTTAAATTCATAGATTGAAACTTTTCGTTCCAGCCAATATACATAGTCTGTGTTTTTTCGATGCGGCCGAAAAACTGCCGACACAGTCCTTTTAAAAGGACCGTTTTTCTAATATTAACTGGGCCATATAATAGTAAACTATTTGCTTCATTTTTTTTAAGTAAGTTTAATACTTTGAAAATTTAGCTTTATTCTATAAAAATAGAAAATCTAAGAGATGGGTTTATGGTCAAACTTACATTTAAATATTGATTTGGAATTACCCACGACTTCTTTAAGATTTCGCGGCCAGTGTTTTTCTCCAAACATACTACTAAATAAATGAAAAATTACCTAATTTTATTTTTATTTACTAAAGTTCAAATGAATACCGGTTCTAATTAAGGGTTTTACGAGTAAAAATTTTTTAAGAAGTTCTGTTTCTTTCCATGTTGTTAATAAACTAAGATTTTCTTTCCTATTTTGTTTAAGCAACTTTTTTCTGCGAATTGTTGCCTCGTGAATTTTATCATCGCAAAAAGAATCCATCTTAATTCTTCTCCATTCAAGTTGACGATACAAAATCCTTAAAAAACTAGGTTTTTTAGTAGACAAAATACCATGTAGAGTTTTTTTATCTTTAACTAATTGAAGAGGAAGAAGAAAATTTATTATCTCAGGATCTGGATTTGATATAGGATTTTGAACACTAGCTATGTTAAGATTTTGGATCGGAATTCTACAAGTTTCAGGAAGAGGTGCGGATTTAAACCAAGTATGTTGTTTTATTTTTTCAATAGTAATCCTTTTTTCTGGATTTATTGTTAAAAGTGACCTTATCAAATCTCTACATTCACCGGGGATAGTTTTTGGAATTTTTGCAGGTTCGAATCTTATTTTGTTAAACAATTTTCTGATATTATCATCTTCTTCATCAAAAGGTAATTTTCCAGTAACAAGGGCATATAGAATAATTCCGCAGGACCATATATCTGATTTTATACCATTGTAAGGTTCATTTGAAATAATTTCTGGAGAAGCGTAATGGGGGGACCCACAGAAGGTTTTCAGCATAGTATCTGGTATATTTAAAGATGCCATCCCGAAATCTGCAATTTTTATGTTATAATCAAAATCTAAAAGAATATTTTCCAATTTAAGATCTCTGTGGCAAATTCTATGTCTGTGACAATACTCTAAACCTGAAATTATTTGCTGAAAAAAACATAATGCTTCTCTGTTATTTAATTTTCTTTTTTGGACTAAAAAATTAAATAATTCTCCCCGACATGCATATTCGATGATTAAAAACAAGTATTTTGAATCTTCTAAAACATCGAATATTTTAATTACATGAGGATGAAACATGAGTTTCATTACAGAAATTTCACGTTGAACTTTTATTCGTAAGGATGGTTTATCATAAAAAAGTTCTTTTTTGATTATTTTTATTCCTACTTTTTCGCCCGTTTTTACATGTTTTGCTAATTTTACTTTTCCTGTCGCACCAGTACCTAATGTTTTATCCAAAACGTATAACCCCACGCATTCAAGATTTTCTTCAATTTTTTTTTTCATTATTTAAAGACAGTTGTTTTATTAATATAGTATAGAGTGTGAAGAGGTATTAAATTTCGAACTCTTGACCATTTGATTCAACTGGATAATTGCAGTCAAATGCTCTTAAATAATTTAACCACTGAGCTACACACTCCTTGATTGAAAAAATAAATATTCATATAAACGCTTATTTTAAATTATAAAAATATAATATGGGACATGTAAATATTTGGAACTCTCATCCTCGGAAATACGGAAAAGGATCAAGAGGGTGCAGAATATGTGGACACCGATCTGGTTTAATTAGAAAATACGGGCTTTGCATTTGTCGGCAATGCTTTCGAGAAAATGCGCATTCAGCTGGTTTTAAAAAATATAAATAAAAATTTCATTTTTTTAACTCTATTAAATTAAATTAATTTTAGATATTCCTCTTATTCTGCGAGCTAGTTGTAAATCTTTTGGCATAATTGTAATTCGTTTGGCATGAATAGCAGATAAATTTGCATCCCCCATAAGTCCAACTATATAATCTTCTGCAGCGTGCTGCATCGCTTCTAATGCTATTCCTTGCCATTGAAGAGAGTGGTGAAACGAAAAGGTTATTTCTTTTACTAATCGAGTAAAAGGTAATTTGTTTATTAACAGGTCAGTAGACCTTTGAAATTTTCTTATTTCTTTTAAGGCTTTTTCTCCGGGGCGGAAGCGTTTTTTAGGTTCAATTGATATCAAATATTTATTATTTATTTTGACCATGAAATTTTAATTAAACGCTTATGATCCAGCGGTAGGATTTCAGCCTTCCAAGCTGACAGCCCGGGTTCGACTCCCGGTGAGCGTATTTAAAATCTTAACTTTTTAAAAAACCATTTATTCTTCCCTGAAAAATATTTGTCCATAAAAATGTTATTTACCAATGTTCTTGCTTTTTGTGGAGATTTATCAGAAATATCTTCTCCTGATTTTAATTTAAAGAGATCTTTGGAAACTTGATTAATTAAATTTTGCTGTTCTAAATTTAAATCTACAAAATATCTTGTTGGAAAAATATGCTTTTTATTCACAGTTTTAAAAAAAATTTTCATCTTTAATTTTTTTTTTATCGAATCATCATCTTTTTTGCGTTGTTTTTTCTTAGGAATAGCCTTGATTCCAAGAACCAAAATATTATGTGAAGAATAAGATTTTGTGCTGCTGGTATTTTCAATAATAATAGCTTTTTTTCCAGCATGTCTACCATTCAAAATCAAAATTATTCTGCCAATTTTGAAGCTAGTCAAATTAATACAAAAAAAACGTTGGCGATGTCAATTGAGATAAATACTTACATGTTATTCATATTTAATTTTTGCGATAAAGACGGTGCCTATAAATTTACTATAACATATTATAAATAAACTCTAGAATAATTTTCAAAAGTAACCAAAAAAATATTATTCATTAAAACTAAGAATTCCCCTGAAATTTTTATAGCTGAAATTAATAGAGAAATATGATTGAATGAAATTTTGGAGATAATTCTAATATTCATTAAATTTTCAGAAGGATGAGGAACATTGTACCCTGAAAATTCAATTTCTTCCATATTTTTAAGATTAAATCTTATAAAATTTCCAAAAGTATGTCCTTCTCCTTGAAATGTAAAAAGGCTTTGTTTATTATTAATTATATATTTAATTTGAATTTTTTTCATACAAAGCTAGAGTGGCCGAGCGGTCTAAGGCGTCTGTTGATACGTCACTTAAGATCCGATGGTTTATACCTCGTGGGTTCGAATCAATATTCCCACCTCTAGCAAAAATTCAATTTTATATTAAAGGGGATCCCCGGGAATTGAACCCGGGATCTCTCGTACCCTAAACGAGAATCCTTCCACTAGACCAGGATCCCAATGAAATTATATGAAAGTATTCAATTGAAATTTTTTAATTTAAATTTATTCTTTGGCAAGTTAAATAAAAAAAAAAATACAAATGTTATCGATAAAAAAAAAAAAGAAGGAACAACCCACCAAAATTTTTGTAAACTATTTCACCGTTTTAATTTTCTTTTTTTTAAAAATAAATTTTTTTGGGAAAAAAATTCAATACTTTTTAATAAAAACTTAATACTAAAATGGAAATTTTTTAAAATTAAGAACAATTTTTTAAAGAAAAACGACCTTTTTTTAACATTAAATGGAAATATTTTCGAATTAGATGCAAAAAAAAAAATTTCGGAAAAGAATGAAATGAAAAATAGGTTCTATAAAGTAAATTTTTCTTCACTGTTTACCATTGTTAATTACTCGAATTTTAAACCAAAAGAAATTCGAATTAGCTTCTTTTTCTTAAAAACATTTTCTAAAATTAGAAAAAAAAAAAAAGTTGAAAACTAAACCATTATTTTTCCAAAAAAAATTATTGCTTTTTTGTTACCCACTTATCCTTCAAGTCGGCAGATATTTATAGTCGAATCGTCTCCCGAAGATGCAAAAATATTATCAAAGATTGGATGCCAACTAATTGCATTGATTTTTCCAAAATGAATATGAGGAGCTAAAACAAATGGTTTTAATTTAAAATAAAGCTCTATGTTAGCAGTTTTATTTTTTTTTAAGTCGAGTTTTTTGGTCAATTTTTTATTTTTAACCATATTTATATTACCTTGAATATTCCCGAATGAAAAAATAAAATGTTTGTCAGACTGAGCCAAAGACGATATTGTACCGTTATTTGAAAAAAATATTGTTAATAATTCAGGATATCTTTTTTTTTTCAATGTCATGAAATCTTTGATAGTAACCAAATTAATTAATAGTAATTCCCCTGCTGTATTTCCGGAAATTATTTTTTGCCCTGTTGCTTCGAAAAAAAAGTTTAAAATCGTGGAATTACAGACTTTGTGTTCAAAAGTTAATTTTTCCTCATTTTCATAAATAATTATAACAAAAACTCCTTCATATGTACAACTTATTAATTCTAGGTATACAGGATTCCATTTTATATTTTTAATATCACTATCTCGGTTTTTTAAAATAAAATCACAATTTATTTTTTCATTTTTATAATTTTTCCAAAACCAGATACTCCTGTCTCTCCCACCTGAGGCGTATACTATTTCATCAGAGGAAAATTGACAACTTTTGATTTCCGAGGAATGTTCTTTTATACAATGCTTAATTGCAACGAGGCAGGTTTTTAAACATTTAAAGAAAGAAGCTTCGATCATATAAGAATTATTTTGAAAATCAGAAATCGAAAAATAATTTGAATTTATTTTTCTCCCTAAACCACGAAAAGTTCTCAGACGTTGAAACAATTCAATTTTATAAATTTTTTTCCATGATTTGAAATAATTTATTTCTCCGATTGACTTTCTATACATATTTCTGCTGACGAGATTTTTAATGGGACCCCATATGATTAAACTTGAATCAACCCCTATAGAAATTAAAAAATTTCCAGAAATACTCCATGAAATTGTCCAAATTATTCCAATATGTTCTTTTAAAGAAGTTAATAGTTTAAGCGAAATATGTTGTTTTTTTTCCATATTGTTTTAATTTATTTTAAAATATATTTAACTATTTCTTAGATTTTAATTTTCTTAAAAAACTCTGAAAAACTCTGAAAATCTATTTCCATACTTTTAAATTCCTGAATCTTCATGCAAAGTGTTTTTCGAATTTTTATTTCTTTGACGGTTAGTAAATTTGATACCAAGATTTTCTTATATAAAGAACGAAACAAGATTCTAAAGTGATAATCAAAATCTTTAAATTTTTCCAAAAACTTCTTGTTGGTTTTGATTTTTTTCTTATCGCCTCTTTCGATTTTTTTGTCTGAAAGATTGTCCTTGTTAACTTTTTTCCATAAAATATGAGATTCGTTATCTAAATCAAATAATCTAGGTAAAAATGAACTCCTTGATAGTTCTCTTGCTTTTATTATACGGATACTTTTGTAATTAAAATTTTTAAAAGAAAAGCATTCTTTTTTCCGGCTTTTTTTTTGTTCAATAAACTTATTTGGTTTGATCACAGAAACAGAATAAAAAGGGTCATTATTCATGGGGGACCTTTTTTTTAGATAAAACTTGAAAAAACGAGATTTAATTAAAAATAGAAGTAAGCTTTGTTTTGAGAAATTAATTTTGAAAAACAAGGCAGTATTTTTTATTCCTACCGGTGTAAAAAATTTATTCCTGAAATCTTTATTTACAGAAACTTTTTTTTCCTTGGTTACTTTTAAAGACTTTTTTTTTATAAAAGGAAATACTGGATCAATCCTAAATGAAAAAAGCCCTTTTTTTGATTTAGTGGAAAAAATTCTCATAATTTTTCCAAATTTGTTTATTTTTGTTCGGATAAGGAGAATTTCAATCAGTTTTTTTTCAAAAAAAAGTGTCACTTCTATTTTGAAAACCGAGAAATTTTTTGATTTCATTAATGAAAAGGATACTGGAGAATTTGATTTAGATTCTTGAAAGCAAAATTTTTCTCTTGTAGATTTTGGTTGGTCTTTTTTTTTCAAATAATATAAACAAGGTTTTTCTTGTGATTGAAAATTAAATGAACTTTTACAAATTTTATTCGATTTTGGAGTATATACTTCTTCTAAAATTTTATTTCTTAAGTTTAAATATCTTGTCTTTAATATTAAGTGAACGAACTTTTTAACCTTCCCAATTTTAACTTCAGAATCAAGAACATAGTAATTGAAATGGTTTAAAAATTGATTCGTAATTTTTAAAATATAATTTGTTTTGCTTAAATAAGGAATCATTATTTTAATATAACATCTTATTTTTAAAAGATGCCGTAAAAAAATATTCTGATCACATAAGAATATTTCTAAAAATGGTTTTTGGTAAAATTTTTTTAGAACTGAAAATATCTCACATGTTACCCTTAGTAATTGTATTAAAAAAATCAAATTTTGTCTACTTTGTCTATAGAATAAGAAATCGATTTGCTTGAAGTCCTGCTCTTTAATCATTTTTCTATCAGTCATGAGAAGAAAAGATAATGTTTGTTTTATTTTTTTTAAAAATTAAAAAGAAATTTTTTAAAATAAAAATTTTTTTTTATTTTAATTACGTTGATTACACTGGGTTGTTATTCCTCATATTTAGGAGCTAAATAAAACCTAATAAACCCTGACTTAATTACTTTAAACTCTAATTGTAAAGGAAAATCTTTACAAAGTTTTAAACTAATTTTTTCACATAGTGGAGTTGCTTTCGAAAAGCTGTTTAGGTAACGAAGGGCAAATCCCATTTTAACTGGTTCGGAAATATTTATTTTAACAACATCTTCATCATTTTCTTTTTCCATTTGTTTGAGAAAAACTGTAGCTTTCCCGATATCTCCTTCGACTTCAAATTTAATTCCTTCCTTGGATATTCCTATTTGCATAGTATCCCCTAGTGTAATCATTTCGGATGAAATTCGTCGATATTCTGAGGAGGTTATCATTATTGTTGCAGAATACTCTGTTTCTGGAATTCCCAGAGGTTCAGAATCAATTTTAATTAATTTTAATTCAAATTCAGATATCCTATCATTATTAATACTCTCAAAAATTATAATTAAAGTGTCGGAAACATCTGAGCTTGAAATAAAAATAGAATCGTCATTCGATGAACATTTTAAAATTTTATAAAATGAATTTAAATTTAAACCAAGTGTAATGGGTTTTTCACATTTAAAAACATCGAAATCATCTGAAGGAATTATAAGGGAAACTAAAGATACATGAGAAGAATCCATTGCCTTTTTTTAGTTTCGGAGAAATCAAAAAATTTTTTTTTATTGAATACTTACTTGTAAAGAAATACCGTTTTCATTACATTCTAAATTAGCATCGCTTACAATATCTTTTACCGCTTCAATTAATCTTTTAATCTGGCCGCTTTGGCACAATTTGGCCTCAAACATTTAATTTAAAAAGATGAAAATTATTTATTTCTTTTTTCTGAACATTAAAATTTTGTTCTTAAAACCAAATGTCCTCCTATGAAAAGCCTATTTGGATTTTTGCTGATGGTTATTTGATTTTTGAAACTTTTACCGGATTTTTAGAGGAAATTCAAGATTTTTTAGTAACTATTTCAGAGCCAGTTATAAGAACAACTTTAATTCATGAGTACATACTAACTCCATATGCCCTTTATGCAGCTGTGACTTCAGGGGTTGAAACTATGGAAATAATTTATATTCTTGAAACCCTTTCTAAAAACTTTATTCCAACTATCGCCATTAAAATGATCTCTTTGTGTACCAATCTTTACCGAAAATTACACTTAATCCTTTTTAAAAATGTTTATTATATCTATTCTCCTGAAAATAATTTTTTAAAAATTGTATTGGGAGATAATGTTCTTAGAAAATTCCAATTAACAATTACTACTTCTTATTTTAATTTTTTAAACATTAAATCTATTTTGAAAAAAAATAAAAAAATACAGAATCAATCTAAAAAAGATAAAATCGTAAATTATCAATTTTTTACTAAATCTGAGATGATTTTATCCATAAATCCTTTAGAAAACGACATAGAATTATTTAGAAGAAGGTGTATAAAATTAGATTGTCCACTATTAGAAGAATATGATTTTAGAAATGATACTGTTTTAGACAATATTCCAATTGATCTTATTTCTGATACAAAAATTAGAAAATATCAGGAAAAAGCTTTATCTAAAATGTTTCATAGAGGGAGAGCAAGGTCAGGAGTGATCGTGTTACCATGTGGAGCCGGGAAAACGATTGTCGGGATAACAATATCTTCGATAATAAAAAAACCAGCTCTTGTTATTTGTAACAGTACTGTATCTGTAGATCAATGGCGAAAACAGTTTTTAAGATGGTCTGATATTTCCGAAATCAAAATTAGAAGCTTTATAGCTGGATATTTTTCAAAGTCTGAGGATGTTGTGGCGAATATAATCGTTACAACTTATTCTATGATATCTTTCGGGGGTCGAAGAGCAAAACTTTCGGCTAGCTTGCTCGGAGAAATTAAAGAAAGAGAATGGGGGATTGTGATTCTGGACGAAGTACATGTTGTTCCAGCTAACGTGTTTAGGAAGGTTCTGGGAGCTATAAAAACTCATTGTAAACTTGGTTTGACAGCAACTCTTTTAAGAGAAGATAGGAAAGTCGGAGATATTGGCTTTTTAATTGGACCCAAGCTGTATGAAGCTAATTGGCTAGACCTGGAAAAAACAGGCTATTTAGCAAAAGCTTGTTGTGCTGAAATATGTTGTACTATGCCTTCAAAATTTTATGAAAGATATTTGTCCGAATCAAGTACTATAAGACAAATTTTATGCGCTCTTAATCCTAACAAGGCAAAAATATGCGATTTTTTAGTCCGATATCATGAAGATAGAGGAGATAGAATTCTAGTTTTTTCTGACAATGTTTTTGCTTTGAGATCCTACGCAACAAAAATGACAAGATCTTTTATCTACGGTGCTACGGGAGCTGCAGAAAGAATGAAAATTCTTAAAAATTTCCAAGAATTTCAAGGACAAACCTTGTTCATTTCTAGAATCGGAGATACAAGTATAGATCTTCCTGAAGCAAATGTTATAATTCAAATTTCTTCACATTATGGTTCCAGAAGACAAGAAGCACAGCGTTTGGGGAGAATCCTTAGACCTAAATTTAGGTCACAAAAAGCATTCTTTTATTCACTGGTAAGTGCAAACACCGAAGAAATGTTTTATGCGGCAAAAAGACAGCAGTTTTTAATCAGTCAAGGTTATGATTTCAAAACTGTTATCGAATTAAATGGAATTAATATGATGTCTAATCTTGTATTTGATACTAAGGAAGAAGAAGAACAATTACTTAATCAAATTTTATCTAACCAGAACAGACTTGATTTTTCAGAGCTATAAATTAAATATAGAAAGTTTTTTCTAAATTATTTTAAGTGCTATGAATTTATCAGGAACAATTTGTTATCTACAAGAGTCATTTTTCTTAAAAACTTCGAAAACTTTTTCATTAAATCTTAATCAATTATATTTTTCTTTAGGCGTTAAATTTAAAGATCTGTATAATTCCAATGATTTTTCTCAATTTTCCACCACCTTTCAAAATTTTATTGAAATTTATCGCCTAAAAGAAAATGCAACAATTGATAAGAAAATATCTTTGGTGGCAATCGAAAATTGTATTCAGCTGGAAGATAATTATTTGAAGGAGTCTTTTCATAAAAAACTCAAAAATTTTGCTTATTGGTGTTCTAAAGAATGGATTTTAGAAAAAGAATCGTTTAGAAGGTCCTATTTTTTTACATTCTTTGTATTTTTAATCCTTCAAGTCAACTCAGGTAATTATTATATTGACAGTCATTTAAGTTCGAAGTTATGCAAAGAAAAAACTGAAACATGGGTAATTTTAATGACAGTAGATATTTTTTATTTATTGGACAACTTTAAAGAAATATGTTGGAATTTTATTTCAAATTCTTGGTTGAAATTAAAAAAACTGAATAAAGACATTCTTTTTAATTTTTTATCAAAAACGGAGCCAGTTTTTAGTCAGGCACAATGGAAATTTTTTTCAGATATTCTAATTAACTCAGGTATAACAAAGGGAAGTCTAATCTTGATTCTTACAAACCTTTTACAATTAAAACGTATTAAAACCGGTTGGAAAAACGTTAATAGTAAGAAGAAAATTTTTTCATAAAAAACAAAAAAATCAATCCACTGGATTTCCAATTCCTGCTTCAGAAATTGAAAAAGTACATTCTCCGTTTGGAAGACTAGGTGAATCATATACTCTACAAATCCTATTACTACCTTTACCCTTTTTAAGATAAAGCCTTGTTTGAGAGGCATGAGCAATAACATTCCCACCCATAGGTTTTTTAGGGTCTGAAATAAACGAGGAACTTCCATCAACCTGGGCAATTACTTGATTTGTTATTACCACTGCAACCCCGAATTCATCGGATAAACGTTGAAGAGCTCTTAAAAACTTGGCCATGTGTTGTTGCCTTGAGGCTAATTCTCCTCTCCCTACATAATCAGTTCTATAAAGAGACGTCGCTGAATCAATAATAACTAGAGCATATCTGCTCTCTGTCATAAGAGCACTCGCTTGGTTCAAAAGCTCAATCTGATGGTCTGTATTGTAAGCACGAGCAAAAGCAATATTATCGAGAACATCTTGACGATTTAAACGAAATCTATCAGCAACTGCTACAATTCTTTCTGGGCGAAAAGTACCTTCTGTATCAATATATAGAGCTCTACCCTCTCCACCACCTTTATCGACGGAAAGTTGACATGTAACACAAAGAGTATGGCAAATCTGAGTTTTGCCTGTTCGAAATTCTCCGAATAATTCGGTAATACTTCCCGTTTCAATTCCTCCCCCCAAAATTCTATCTAAATCTTTACAACCCGTTGTTAAAAATATTATATCTTGTCTCAATTTATAACATTCTGTAGCTGAACAAAACCCTAATGGAACTAATTTTACTGCTTCTGTATGAATTTTTTCAGCTTTTATTTCAGAAAACCCCCTAATTTCAATGAGTTTTTTTTTGTTTGCATAGGCCACAGATTCGATTGTATGATAGCCAGTGTCTTGTAATTTTTTTATATCGTTGTTTGAAATACCAAAATTTTGAAGCACACTAATATGTCTCCAAGGTTCAATTTCTGTTTGTGGAGTTGTTTGTTCTTGCATTAAATATAAAAAATGTTAATATTTATTTATTATTTTTTGTTTTATTGGAAAAACCCGTATGTCACTAGTAGGAAACCAAAGATACTCAGTAATAGGAAGAGTAGTTGGAAGTGGATCATTTGGGGTAGTTTTCCAAGCAAAAGTTCGAGTTACAGGAGAAACTGTTGCGATTAAAAAGGTTTTTCAGGATGATCGATATGAAAATAGAGAAGTAGAAATAATGTCGATTTTATACCATTCAAATATTTTGGATCTAAAACATTGTTTTAACTTTTCAGAAAGTATTGAATTGTACTATAACTTGGAGCTTGAATTTTTTGCTGAAAATATTCACCGTGTATGTCAGCATTATTCAAATCATAAACAAACATTGCCACTTATTTACGTTAAATTATACATGTATCAAGCATTAAGAGCTTTGGCCTATTTACATTCTATTGGTATTTGTCACAGAGATATAAAACCTCAGAATTTATTAATTGATCCTGCGACGCAACATCTTAAATTGGGAGATTTTGGTTCTGCAAAACTGTTAACAACAAATGAACCGAGTATTTCATACATTTGTTCAAGATACTATCGAGCCCCGGAATTATTATTAGGTGCAATTGATTATACTAACAGCATTGATATGTGGTCAGCTGGTTGTGTTATGGGTGAACTTTTGATCGGATTTCCTTTTTTCAGGGGGGAAAGTAGTACAGATCAATTGGTTGAAATTATTAAAGTGATTGGTACGCCCACGAAAGCTCAAGTTCAAGCCATGAATAATGAATACACCGAATTCCAATTTCCAAAATTAGCCTCTCATCCTTGGGAAAATGTGTTTCATGGCAAAAAATTAAGTCTTGAAGCTGTTAATTTGATTGATGCAATGTTAGATTATTTACCTGCTAGGAGAATTAAAGCTAAAGAAGCAATACGTCACCATTTTTTTGATGAATTAAAAAAAATAGGGGCAAGATTACCGAATACAAAAACACTTCCTTGTCTTTTTGATTTTCAAAAGAAAGAATTCGAATTTTCGAAGAGATCGATAATCAAAGCAATTCCAGATAAATTCCTACAATCTCTTTGCAGAGACAATTTATATAATTGGCATCTTGGAATTAGAATTTGTTAAATTAGAGGCTTCTTAACCATTTAATTTAATGGTGCTAATTAATTTTGTATTCTCGTTGTATCCCAAAAAACAATTTGATATTCTTTTGTCTAGAGGCATGTTCAATCCAGAAAAAGCAAGTCATGGAACAAATAAAAAATATTTGCGATATCCATCGGAAAATTACAAAAAGCTTTTACACAGAAATCGAAAACTATACTTTGTTTCTGAACATGTTTTTCTAAGAAATAATTATAACAATATTATTTCAAAACAAAGTGCCAACATCATCTATAGAAAACACGTATTAGATTCTTTAACACTAATGCCTTTTTTTAAATCTTTCTGGTATAATAAAAAAACAAAAACATGTCTTGATTTCGGAACGGGAGGTGGGTTTCCCGGATTAGTCATTTCAATTTTTTTTCCAGAGATTTTTATTTCTTTGTTAGATTCCATTGAAAAAAAAACCATTTTTCATAGAGGAACATTGGTTATAATTAGAAGCTCAAACTGTAATTCTATTTGTTTAAGGGGAGAAAGATTGAACTATTCCATCAATCATCTCAAAAAATATGATTTAGTTTTATCAAGAGCAGTGGCCAATTTAGGCTTGTTAATTGAATTATCTAAAACACTAATTAAATCTACAGGTATGTTTGTCGCAATGAAAAAAATTAGAGGATGTGGAAAAGAAATTAATGATACGATCGTTTTTCCCCTCAAGACAGATGTTAAAATAAAATGTTTAGTTAAGGTTGATACAAAAAGGTCAGGAAAGGTGTTATTTATTTTTAAAAAATTTTAAAAAAAAATTTTAGAAAATTTTTTTCTACTATAGCATAATTAATTATTTTAGTTAAAAATTTTTAAATAAAAACAATAAAATAAACGAAACGTATATCTTAAAAGATGGGGAATGAAAAATTAAGGATTGCAGTTGTTTCTCCTGATAAATGTAAACCAATTAAATGTAACCTTGAATGTAAAATATATTGTCCAGTTGTTAGAATGGGAAAAATCTGTATAGATGTAAAAAAAAAAGATAAAAAGGCAGAAATTTCAGAGAATCTATGCATTGGATGTGGTATTTGTGTTAAAAAATGTCCTTTTAAGGCCATAAAAATTATTAATCTTCCTGTTTCAAAAAATTTAAAACTTGTTCATCAATACGGAAAAAATACATTTCGTCTATTTAGTTTACCGATACCAAAACAAGGTTCTATTTTAGGTTTGATTGGCTCAAATGGGATAGGAAAATCAACAATTTTAAAAATTTTAAGTGGAAACTTAAAACCAAATCTTGGTGAATATGATAACCCGCCAAACGAAAAAGAGATTAAAAACAATTTTAAAGGGAAAGAAACACAGATGTATCTTAATTTACTATATAAAAAAGATTTGAAAGTTGTATTAAAGCCTCAGTACGTCGATACACTTGGTACAATTTTTAAATGTTCAATAGTTGAAATTCTCGAAAAAAAAGACCAAAAAAAAAATTTATTTGAAATTACAGATCGTCTTGATATTCAAAAAATAATGAATCGACAGATCGAAGAATTGTCAGGAGGAGAATTACAGAGATTTGCACTTTCTTTAAGTTTGATTCAAAAAGCCGATGTTTTTCTTCTTGATGAATTTACCTCTTATTTAGATATAAAACAAAAAATTCAAGCAGCAAAATTAATTAAAGAAGTAATGATTAAAAGCAACAAAACATATATAATTACAACAGAACATGATTTAACAATTGTGGATTTTCTTTCGGACAATATTTGCATTGTTTATGGAAATTCCGGAGCTTATGGAATTGTCAGTTTACCTTATTCAGTTCGAGAAGGACTGAATATATTTTTGTCAGGCTTTATCCCTACAGAAAATATTAGATTTAGGGAAACTGTTATCGATTTCTCGACCCTAGGAATAACCATTGAAAATACCATTGAACATCAAGGTCCTTTATTCAATTATGATAAACTCAAAAAAAGTTTTAATAATTTTATTCTATCGATTCAACCAGGAAAAATATCAAAATCAGAGATCGTAGTTCTTTTAGGGGAAAATGGAACAGGAAAAACTACATTTATAAAAATATTAGCAGGTTTAGTTAAACCTGATGAAGGGGAATTTTCAAAGAATATATTCAATGTCTCCTATAAACCACAAAAAATTTCTCCAGAAATTAAGGGAACAGTTGGTAATTTTCTTTCAAAAAAGTTGGGTAATCTTCAATTCGACAATAATTTTAAAGAAATTGTTTTAAAACCATTGAAATTAGAAAAGCTCGAATCAAGAGAAATAGATAAACTTTCAGGTGGTGAACTTCAAAAAATTGCTTTATGTTGTTGTCTTGCAAAAAAATCTGACCTCTATTTAATCGACGAACCATCTGCTTATTTAGATTCCGAAGAAAGAATTAATGTTTCGCGAATTATAAAAAAATTCACAAATCATTATGGTAAAATTTGTTTTATCGTTGAACATGATCTCTTAATGGGAATGTATCTTGGTAATAGAGTAATAGTTTTTTCAGGCACACCTTCAAAATCATCTACTGCCAATTCCCCTCTAGGTTTAAGTGACGGAATCAATAAATTTTTAAAGGAAATTGATGTATCGTTTAGACGTGATCCCGTTAGCCTACGGCCTCGAATAAATAAGTTAAATTCTACTAAACATAAAGATCAAAAAAAACGTGGAGAATATCTTTTTTAATTATACAGACACGCAATAACTTTAATTGAAATGTGGGATGAAAAAAACTTCGCAGAAATATCTTGTTCTTTAGTTACTTTAATTTTGTTGGAAAATAATTTAGAACTTTCAGGCAAAAACTTTGAAAAAATTCTTCAAGCAACTAATATTAAAATAGAGATTTTTTGGTATTCATGGTTTTTTACCAAAATTACCAAAGTAGGAGGAGATAAAAATATAGCTCCAGCAAATTTAAAAAGTGATGAAAACCCGACCAGTGATGATAAAATTAAACCTGATGAGGAAAAAGAAGATAAAAGCGAAAAAAAAGAAGAATCTGATGAAGATATGGGCTTCGGGTTGTTTGATTAGTTTAAAAGCAAATAATTAAAATAAGTTTTATTTTTAAAAATTCCTAAGGGTAATGGTACCGAATATTTATTGAACGTATTTGAATTAGTTTACCGAATTTTAAAACTTATAATCACGCTTTTTTTTTATTAATCGTCTTAACTGAATATTTCTATAACAAAAAAATATAAATGTGTAAAACATCATTCATGTTTTCTTTTGTAATGTAATAAATCTAACATTTTCTGAATTAAATTACGAATCAACTTGTCCGGTTTGAAAATAAAAATTAGAAAATTAAAAATTAGTTTAATCTCAAAAAGGTCTAAAGAATACAATGTGTAAGTTACTATAGAGTCTTTATTGATCTAACTACTTTTTTTAATGAACTATTATAACCAGAACCCCATTTTCTAGGATAAATGTTTTTTTTCATTAAAACTTTTTTCATTAAAACTATTTTAGATTGATAGTCTTTACAAAGTATTTCTGTACTATAACACATTTCACCTAATCCAATTATCTCTTTCTTTTTAGTTACCAAAACAACTTCTTGCCCTTTTTGGATTTCTCCTTCAGTTACTAAAATTCCATAAGACATTAAATTCGAACCATAACATAAAGAATTTATAGCCGAATTTTTTACAACAATCTTTTTTAGATGTCGTAGGGTAAATGGAATTGGAATCAAAAGATTTTGAAAATCAAGAAATTTTTTCCAAAAATTTAAATTCCATAAAATATCAATTAAATCTTGCAAAATAACAAGATTCTCGTTTTCAGTTATCACTCCAATTTTTATTCGTCTGATTTCATTCACAGAACAATTTTTACGGGAAATTAAACCTAAAGTAAAATTTAAAGAATTTTTTAAATTACCCAAATTATCAATATTTAGGTGAAAAAAACATCCGAGTTTTCTCCTATACAAACTGACATTTTTTATAAAAGAAAATTTGATATTCAAGAGTTCAATTTTACGTTGATTTGAATTAAATGTATTATTTTGATAAAAATTTCCTTTTAAATATTTCATTATTCGTTTGTTCTGTCGTTTACAATTATTCTCAATATGGATTAAACTTACTAGATCACAAGAGTCTTTTATTATTGAATCGAATCGAAACCTAGATTTTTGAAAATAGATAAGGAGGCAGCCTGATAATTTTTTATCCAAAAAGGAATTAGAAAATACATGCTTTTTTTTAGTCTTATTTTTTACTTTTTTAATTAGTTCTATAGAATTGATATTCATTGGTTTGTCTATATTTAAAATACCATCTATCTGAATATCTTTCCATAATGGAAAAATCATTATTTTAAAATAAGGGCTGTTATTTTCTTAATAAATAAAAAAAAATATTCATATAAAGAAGCTGGACTTATTTTTAAATCAAATTTCAAATGCAGCGAAATTATTCACAGGAAATTTAGATATTTTAAAAATTTCCATTAAATAGATTTAATGGAAAGAGATATCTACTTAATTTATTGGACAATTAGTTACCTATCTAGAATTAAATATAGTATGTATCTTTTCAATAAAAATTTTAGTTAATTCAAAAATATATTCCTTGTTTTAATTATAAAATTGTGATTTATGATATTGGTATAAAATTAACTGTTTTTTTTCTTCAAGATTAAATTATATCCATTTTAGGGAACATAAAAAGAATACCTTGAAAAATGAATATTTTAACATCTTACCAGTTTTTTTCTAAATTTTCAATTTATTTTTTCTGTTATAAATAGTTATACTTTTAAGTTTAAAGATTTTCCAAAAAAATATAATGTTAAAACTCCCGTATCATCATTTGATTGATTATCATAACTAGAATATTTCCTAGGTATTCAGTCATCTTAATTTGAATAAAAAAAAGGGGAACTATTCTCGAACCGATGTATGCATATTTTTAATTTAAAAAAAACATGACTAAACATACAAGAAAAGTCGGACCAGTTGGGAAATATGGTACCAGATACGGTTCGTCTGTTAGAAAACATTTAAAAAAAATTGAAATATCTCAACATACGAGTTATGAATGTAATTTTTGTGGAAAAAAAAAAATCAAGAGAAAATCAATAGGAATCTGGTTTTGCAAAGGATGTAATCGTTGTTTAACAGGAGGCGCATGGACTCTTCATACTCAAGCTGCTATTACAACAAGAGGAACTGTTAGAAGATTAAGAGAACTACTTTAAATTTTTTTTGTTTCGAAACAATTTCCTTTTGCGAAAATTTTTTTATCAGGTTTAAAATACAATAAATTTATTTAGAGTTAGATTTATCGATAATATTTTTAATTACAGTGCAGTTCATTTTCCAATAATCAAATGGACTAATTTGGTTTTCTATAAACCGTTTAAATTGTTTAGAATATTTTTCCTCGTCTTCTTCTTTTAGTAACTCCATATACTCCATAATATGTTTTCCCTCGATTCTATCTCTCATTGTTTCAATATCAAATTCTTCATCTTTTTTATAACCTGGGAAACGTTTTTCATTATGGGGTATCATAAATCCACCATCTACAGCCCCTTTCATGGTGGCAAACACCCTGTTTCCAGTAGTAATTCGCGTTAATCCTAAATCTAAAATGACTTTTAGTTTATTTTCTAAAGAATCCTTTTTATGGATAAAAGAAAACTTTTCTTTTAGAAAATTACTCGATAAATGAAGACCAGTTATATAAGCTGTTGGAAAATTATTACTTATTAGAGATATACCTATCAAATTTAGCTTTTTTGAATAACAAGAGCTTAATATAAAATCCCCTTCAAGACGAGAATAGATAAGTTGACATAAAAGGTTTTTTTTTGATAATCTTACTACCATCCTATATTTTGAGGCATTATATTTTTGTTTATCTTGAATTAAAAGGTTTTTTCTTTTATAATAATTTGTTTTACCTTCTCTCCTCCTCCTCCATTTTACCTGAAAGCGGCTGTGGGAAGAATTATTTTTTATTCTCTTAATTACTTTCATTAATTTTAACAAAATAGACTACTAATTTATTTACTATATTATATGTTAATTAATAAATTTTAAAAAAAATAAAATAATTTAAGCTATTCCATAATATATTTTTTATTTTAGGCAAAACCGACGAATTCAAATTAATTACAAATTTTGAGTATGTTAACGGTTTATGATTTATTAAGAAACCCGAAATTTTTTTTTTTGTAAAAAGATATAAATTAAATTTTAAAAATTTTGAATATATATTTAATATGTTTCTTTTTTGTTTCATAAAAACAAATTTATGCAAAATCCTTTTTGATAGATTTGTAATACAAATCAATTGATTGTTGGATAACCATGGAAAATTCCTGTTTGAATTGTTAATTTTTTTTAAATCAGAATTACGGGAATATTTTTTATGAAAACTTTCTTTTTTTAAAATTTTAAGTTTATTACCGTCTTTTATTAACTTTTTCTCGATATTTTTAATATATCTAATCACCTCTTTTCCGTAATCAAACAGATAAGAATTATGTCTTGAGCGGAAAAAATAAAAACCGGAGGAATATGTTACCATTCACCCAATTAATCTCACATATAAAAATTTAATTAAATAATTTTAGAAAATTATTTTTTTAAATGAGAGGCTCCCATACTTCCGTCGCGTATAACAGAGCTATTTTTTCCCTCTTTTCTCAATTATCCGGACTTCCCAGGAATTTAATTTGTTCAAAATGCTTTTTTTTTATTGGACCTATGCCCGTAAATTTAGACAGATCATCTTTGTTGGATATTTGTAAAAAAGAATATTTGATTTTAGAAAAAAGTGATGGAATTCGTTATCTTTTTTTTTGTGATTATGATAAATTTTTTATAATCGATAGAAAAATGATTCCACATTTAATTTTCAAAGAAGAAATCAGGAAAAAGAAGTTTTTTAATTTTCTAGATGGAGAATTAACTTTTAATCTTTTGCTCGAAAAATATTACTATTTAATTTATGATGCAGGAATAATCAAAGGAGACTGGAGAATTTCAAGTTGGGATTTATATTCAAGATTACAAGCAGTTTATAAATTTATTTATTTTTATAATTTTAAATTTTAAAAAAAAAAAAATTTAATAATTGAGAAACTCTTTTTTTATAAATACAATTTGAAAAAGATATTAGATGCAATATCGATTAATATGTATACAAAAGAACATTTATTTTTAAATGTAGGTACAAACAATTTATCTCATTGTAATAAAAACGATGGTGTAATTTTCTCTCCTCTTAGAGCAAACTATTCTTTCAAGACGACTTGTACTACCTTTAAATGGAAGTACGAATTCGAAAACACAGTTGACCTGATGATTAAAAAGAAGTTTCTAAGTAAGCCTACTACTAGTAGTACAAATTCACCTTTTTCTTTAGTTTCCATTTTTAACAAAAATAAAATATTTAAGGTTTATGAAAGTACTAAGCCAAATTTGTCTTGGAGAAAAATAAAACCAGGTTATAAAAATTTAAAAAAAATTGGTGAATTTAGATATGTTCAAAAAAAAGGCTCTTGGGCTTTAAAAAAGGCCCGCTTTGATAAAACAACTCCGAATTCATTAAAAGTATTAATTAACACATTTAAAATTATCACTGAATGTATTACCAAAATAGAATTGATAGATAACGTCGCAAAATTTCAAACTAGAAAAGAGAGGGGGAAATGCTGTAAAAAGTATTAGGATATATTTAATTGATAAATTTTTGAATCATAAAAGGTCTGTTAATTCTGATCACATTAGTTTCATCTACCGTCATAATAATAATCATTTACTGGATATTAAGAATTAATATACCATCTTATTTGTACTATTTTAAATACAAAAACCTTTTAATGGAAGGATTTTGAAGTGATTTTTAAGTTTAATAGTGTTATTTTATAAGTTTTACATTCTAAAGAATAATTAGTTGAAATCAAAATAATTGAGTTAGAGATTTTTTCGAGACTCTGGGTTATTTTAAAAAAGGAATCTTTTTTCTTTAAAAGCTGGAGTTCTTAATTGTTTAATTTCCAGAATTTTAACTGTCCTCCTATATAGCCAGTAAACAATCCCGATCCGTCAGGACTCCAGATCATAGATATACAAAATGAACTTCCGTTTTTTTTTTCATTTTCATTATCTTTGGTCTCAATCTTATCAATAATTTCTTTAGATTCCAAATCCCAAACCAAAATATTGTTATTAGTTGAAGCACATAACCAGTATCTATTAGGGGAAAAACAAATAGAATGGATTTTTTCTCCTGCCGTTAGGGAATATAAATGTTTTCCTTCTTGTAAATCCCATAACATAACATCTCCGGACTGCCCTCCAGATGCACATAGAGAACTATCTGGAGAAATAGCAATAGCTTCAACGTAACCTTTATGTCCTTTAAGTCGATTTTTTATTTTATTTAGTGAGATATCCCATATATCAATTGTTCCGTCCCAGCTACATGATAAAAATGAAGGTAGATCGGAAGGTAAAAAATAAACAAAAATTATCCAGTAATTTTTTGTATTTTCTTTAAACGTCTTTTTACATTTTCCAACAGTATTCCAGAGTTTTATTGTCCCATCTCGAGAACCAGAAATTATTTGTCTTTCGTCTTTCGAAAAACATAGAGATAATACGTCTTTTTGATGACCTAAAAAATTTTGAATTGTTTTCCCAGTACCTACATCCCATAATCTTAGCGAATTGTCCCATGAGGAAGATATACAAAATTGTCCATCGGATGAGAACTTCACATCGGAAATAAAATGAGAATGACCTTTTAATCGTTTAAGAGGAACGATAGAAAATTCTTCAGTTTTGCTAATTTCCCAAACAATAAGAGTTTTATCCCTTGAACCGCTTACAATTATGTTTGAATTTTCAAAAGGAATATTTATTGATGTAACGCTTTCTGAATGCCCTTTTTTATTAATTTCCAAAGAAAATAGATTAGACATATATAATATTAAAAACTAAAAAAAGAATTATATAAATATTGTAAAAAATTACTTTAAAAATTCCTATGTATGGTATTAAATGTTGGTTCTGTGGTTCAAAAATATACCCTGGACATGGGACTTTATTTGTAAAAAATAATTGTGATCATTTTTATTTTTGTAGATCAAAGTGTAGAAAATTATTTAAACTAGGAAAAAATCCTTTATTCATTAAATGGTGTTCTAAATTTAGATGTAAAAAAGGAAAAACCCTAAAGTCTGGTGAAAAAAACAATAATTTGGATTCTAAAAATTCAAACTTTTCGGTAGATTATAATAAATTTCTTCTGAAGTTTACGTTTTTATTATTGAAACGGACAAAAAAACAAAACATAAGAAAAAACCAAATATACAAAAATATAATTAAACAAAAACAAGCAAAATAATGGTTGTGTGACCGAGTGGTCTAAGGTGGTAGACTCAAGATCTACTGGAATTTTCCTCATGGGTTCGAATATCAATTTTCCCATCACAACCAATCTTTTGGGGGACTAAGTTTTAAATATAAATTTTTCGATTTTTCATATAAATATTTAAAAGAATAATTTTTAAGAATTGAAAAAGATGAAAATAAAAGTTTAAATTCATCGATGTAAAGTCTCAACTTAACCAATACTTTTTGTATAGTTCCTGTCACACTGTCTAAAAAAGCTTTTATTGCATTAAGAAGTGAATTAGGCAAAAATTTTCCAGTTCTACTTTCAAATGTATTGAGTTCCAAATGCCAA
>Ga0115006_10000313_pt1 | contig 25665 bp, 22 predicted proteins | sample ArcOceMetagenome_3_FD_88943 | JGI IMG/M metagenome (GOLD analysis project Ga0115006, IMG submission 88943) | Marine eukaryotic phytoplankton communities from Arctic Ocean - Arctic Ocean- Svalbard ARC20M Metagenome | ecosystem: Environmental > Aquatic > Marine > Oceanic | place: Arctic Ocean...
CGAGAATTTTATTGTCCCGCCCCCAACCCCCCCCTCCCCCAAGTCCCCTCCCCCAATACCCCCCCGGTCCCCCCTCCCCCCCTCAACGTGTTCTCTTTACCCCCCTTTGCCTCACTTCCCACGGTGGCGGAAGGAAGTTTTCGCTTAACCCCCTGTTTATGCTTCTTATCGCCAACTTTCCTTGCAACTTCCTCATCCTCTGCGTACAAACCACGAAGAAGCATGTTTGATGCCAAATAAATATCGTCTTTGCATCTTTTGAGAGCCACTTTGGCAGCTGAACTGGACCTCCCCGTCAAACTTGCCGAGTATGCAACATTTGAGGAGGAAGTATCCGTCATTTTGTGATACTATTTAGTGAGAGAGTAACAGATTAGGGAGTATTAAGTTAATAAAATAGGAAATTAATTACGAGGGAAGCCAAGCAGACAGAAAGTGGAAAGGGCTTTCATAATCCATTTTCCAACGTATTAATAATGCCTCCCAAAAAAAGGCAGAAGATTCGTCGTAACATCCAAAGAGCACTCGATCGGGGTGAAACGTATGAACCTCCTCAGTGGTTTTTGGATGAAGTGCAGAAGGGAAAGGTCGAGAGTGTGGAGGATGAGAAAGAGACAAAGGAGGGCGATGATGATGACGAGGGTGGTGAAAATAGATGGTATACAGAAGAAGAATTAGCTGGTATGAGTGCTAAAGATAGAAGAGCAAAGAAAAGGATGATCAAAGCATTAGGATTGACTGGACCCGCTGCAAGTGGTAATGAGGGAGGGAAAGGGTCCGAAGTGAAGGATGGAAAGGGGGAAGACGAGAAAGTACCGACAGAGGAGGAGTTAGAGAAGATGTCGAGTAAGGATAGGAGGAAATGGAAACGGAAGTTGGAGGCTATAGAGGCGGAGAGACAGAAGGTTGATGTTACCGAGTTTAGGGAGGCTAAGAAGAAGAGAATCGAGGAGGAGGAGGAGAGGGGGGGGGAGGAGGAGGAGGATGTGAGGAAGGTGAGATGGCACGATGTATGGAGGAGGCGATAAATGGAGGAGGTGAATGTACGAGTGAATGTATGACAGCATACCACCTAGGTCTTCAACTAACAGCAACACCTCCTTCGCTCCTCCCCCAGCCCAACCCCTACATCGTCTTCGTCGGCCAGCTAACCTTCAAGGCGACCTCAGCTCAGCTCCTCTCCCACATCCAAACCAAACTCCCCGACCTGACCACAACCCCCAAAATTCGCCTCCTGACCGGCCCCAACGGGAAAAGCAAGGGCATGGGTTTCGTCGAGTTCACCAACCCCGAAGATCTCTACATGATGCTGACCCTCCACCACACCGAGTTGGACGGCCGTCGCATCAATGTGGAAAGAACCAGCGGGGGCAGGGGGGAGAAGAAGAAGGGGAAGATCAGCGGCTTCAGGGAGGAACAAGCCAAGCTCATGGTCGAAACGGTCACGAAGATCGTGGAGGAACACCTGGAGAACGGGGACATCAAGGACGAGGAGTTAGACGAGGGTGTGATTTCTTTACTCAAGAGGCACTCTGCAACTGTGGTGGAACAGGCCGTCAAAGAATACGTAGAAATGAGAGGAGACGGACTCAAGAACCCTTCGAGTTACCTGACGAGCATTGTCACGAGGATTAGTAAGGAGGGGGTGGAGGCGAGCGAAAAGGAAAGGGTCAAGATGAGGAAAATAGAGAAGGAGGGCAAGGGGGGACAGCGCGGGGGGAACAAAAAAGCACCGAAGAAGGAAGAGAAACTTGAAGACTTCTCGACTTTGAGGAAGGAGGGGGTGGACATGGGCGAATCCGATGTCAAGCTGACAGCTCCGGGAAAACAGAAGGAGGGGAACCTTATGAAGTCGGTTTTCTCGAGGAGTGCAACGAGAGGAAGAGGGAGAAGGTAAAGAACGAACTTCATATACTTTGGGAAATAAACGACCATGAATTATTCAATGTAGTCAACCATTGCGTCCCCGAAGCTCTTCCCAACCTTGCACGTTACAAGCAGTGCAACCTGAATCCTCAAGTCCCTGACGACCTCCAAGCACAGGCACCTCTCGACGAGTTTTTTTAGCCTCTCCACGTGGACCCGCGTCTCAGGGAGCGAAAACACGAGCTCGTCGTGGATCTGGAGGAGCAGCTCGGGGGCCTTCTCACCGGAATTGTTCCACATTTCGAGATTAGAGGCAACCTTGATCATGGCCAACTTAACCAAGTCTGCGGAGCTGCCCTGTATCACACTATTTACCGCCTGTCTCCCAGCTCGTGCGCTCTTCTCTCTATTCTCGCTTCGGATGTCAGGCAGCCACCGACGCCTACCTGTAATTGTCAGAATGTACCCATTGTTCACGGCGAACCTTTTCACACTTTGCATCCATCTTCTGACGCCGGGAAAACCAGCGAAAAAGTTGTTGAAAAACGTAGCCGCGGCTGAGATTTCAACTCCAAGCTTCTTTGCGACTTGCGGTGCGCCCATTCCATACACTACCGCCAGCACAACTTGCTTTGCAATGGCGCGCTCATTACCCGTGACGTCCGAGATACTCTTCTTCCCCGTTATCCTCATGCTCATGCTCTTGTAAATGTCATTCTCCGAATCGCGGAATAATTTCATCAGCGCGTGGTCTTGGGTGAAATGCGCAAGAATGCGGATCTCAATTTGTCTATAGTCTACCGAGAACAGAGTTTCGCTCTTTCCCGCAACGAACGCGTCTCTAGGGTGAACACCCTCGAAGATTGCCTTGTTCGGAATGTTCTGCATGTTGGGCTTTGAACAAGACAAGCGACCCGTTCGAGTTCGTAGTGTATGCCAAACGGGGTATATCTTCGTCATATCACCGGCGCCGCCAACACAAAAACTGGTGAGGGAAGAAATGTAAGTTGTTTTTACCTTGTTCAATTTCCGGTACTCGAGCAGGAGGGGAACGACTTCATGCGCTCCTTTGACGCTCAAAAGGACCTCTACTCCCGTCGAAATTTGATCTGTCTTCTTCTTTTGTGAAGTGTATGGGTTGCTTGCGGGCTTTGGGATATTCAGGTCCGTGAAGAGAAGCTTCGCAATCTGCCGTGGTGAGCGGATGTTGAAATCTGGGTCCGAGGAGAATCCTTGCACAATCGCTGCAATCGAACCTATCTTCTCATCGAGCCTAGTTTCCATGTTTGTTAGGCGAGTTGGTAGGAAGCCTATACCGGAACACTCAATTGATGCGAGGAGGAATGCTATTGGGGACTCGAGCTGGTAAAAACTGTCTTCGAGGTTCTGTTCTTTCAACTTTAGACTCAGAGTCGAACGCAACGCGAGACACAACCTAAGGTTATCTATCGCTTCATCGAGCGATCTCATCTCGTCACTTGCATCGAGAGGTAGACCTGTCTTTTCCTTCCTCTCATCAACCCCCCCAAAGTGTTCCCAGATCTCGTCAAACTCATAAGTGCCCTCATCAACAGCCGTGTTGGGGACGACAAGAAACGACGCTAATTGAATGTCGAAAATCGACTGAGAGATCAGCTGTCTCTGGCGACCGGCGCCACCGCTGAAGTAGCTATGGAGAGGGAGTATTGAGCGTATCGTGGAGAAAGTTACGGCCTTGGGCTTTCTGGGATCCAAATCTGGTACATCCGATGAAAGGATCACCTTTCGAATCGCATCCCACCTGTCCTCTAAGGTCGCTGAACATTCGAAAGGGAGGTCTGGGTCAATCGGAACCATAAATGTAGAGAGTTTCCCCCCAGTTTCGCAAGTGAACAAGTACGCCGCAACCTGGATCCTTGCGAGGCTAGAACGCGACTGTTTGTTGCAAGTGCACCACCAACGCGTGCACCGATCTCCCTTGGGAGTACAGAACTTGGCCGTTACAGGGACAAAAGCCGTGGAGAAGTAATCGTCGCTGAAGATTGCCGTGAAGGCGACGGCACTGGACGAGGCACAGATTGTCAGGAATTCACTAAGCGACTCGGGGTTTGCGGCAGCATTCAAAACGTGGTTTTCGATACCATGGAACGTAGCCTTGCTGTACGGGAAGAGGGACGACTTCATTCCAATCGGTGTGACCGGCTGCAAGTAGCGAAGCGACGAGAAAAAGGTTATCAGTTATGCAGATTAGATGTACGTTGCTGTCGCTCCAACATTCCTTGGCTCCAGACTTCCTGCACTCCTCGATCTGCCGTGCCTCACCTCACTGGATGTCAGCACGTTCCTCTTCTTCCGACGAGCGAAAATAGCGAGTGTGGGAAGCACGGTTAGCAGGCACAGTCTCCTTCGCCCTTCGCCCTTATCCTCTCCTTACCTTTTTCGTCTTGAGATGCGACGGTGATTGTGACTTTCCTTTCGATTTTCTTGCCTTGGCTTTTGACGGCGCCTTGACGATTGACTTCACGGGCTCGCTCGGCTTGGATTTTTTGTACGGGTTCTTTGGTATGACAATTGGCGCCTGTGGTAGCTCAACAGGCTGAGGTGTCTGTGTCGTCACCACTGTCCCAGTGTGTGCACTCCCCACCGTTGCGGTTGTTACCTTTGTCACCTTCGTAGTCACCAACGTCGAAACGGGTTCGGCCCCCTTCTCCATATCCAACCTAAATCTACGCAGAGGCTTGTCCTCGCTCTTCGGCTGCCTTCGAAAACTTGACGAAAGCTTCGACATTTTCCTCCTCCCCGCCTGATCAGCCCACCTGACAGACTTTTCCGACGCAACAGAGAGAGTTTGAGTGAGAGAAAGAAACTGAGCCTGAAACGACGACATACTCTTGCTCTGGGTGGTGGATTGAGTTATCTGGAGTGGAGGAGATGTTGGAAAGACGATCTCCCTCCGACTCCTCTTTTGTGGTGTAATTGCTTGAAGATGGGTTATGAAATCGATTTCATTATATTCTCCACTCAAATTCAAATGACAACCAAGCGACCTCCTTGAAGGCATTTTCCTATTGAGGGTAATCCAGACCATTTAGAGGAAAAGTTCTGAATTTTTGTGTTCTGCAATCAAATCCTCCTCAAACAATGGAATCTTTCACAAAAAGTCAACATACATCACTCCAAGTCCCATCACTCCAAGTTTCACCTCAAAGCACAAGTGAATTATCGAAAAGTGCATTTGTAACACCAATAATTCACCTTCCCCAAACCCCGCCTGTGACTTCCGACTTTCAGATGAATTCTCTTCCCCTTCCTTCTCCTGCCACAATTAATGCCTCAACCAATCACTTCTGCGATGAACATCAAAGGGATGTCATCACCATGGGAGATGGCACAGAACTTTTGGGAATGTTCTTCACACCCTCCTCCGTTCCCTCGCCCAGCGGAGAACCCCAAAAGTTTTCGTCAGTTTCTTCATTAATGCTTTCCTCTACTCCTACCCCCACCCCACCCACTGTCCCGCCTCAGCTTCCTTCCGTCCCACAGAATGTAAGGGCATTCTCCCCCAAGGACCTCCATAGAAGAATCGAGGTGGACTGGTCTGAGAAAGAGACGTATTGCGGCATTTTAGTATGTTTCAATGAAGCCACACGAGAGGTCTTGATTGTGTACGATGTCGACGGAGGTGACGCGGAGCGAGGAGCGAAACGAGCTGTCTGATGCTGCTCTATATAATACGCTAACCCCCCCCCCACTCCAGAACCTGAATGGTTTGACTCGACCTCTCACCCCTTTCTAGGTTGGAGGTTTCTCCCTGGACCGGTCGTGAGTACTGTTGAAGTCAAGGAGGCAATTTCAAAAGCTGAAGTTTGGGTTAACGACTACAACTTCGGAATAAAGGTCGTGCAGGAGGAGGTGAGATTGGACGACAGAGCCCGGCAACACTGAGGAACCAACCTTACTATATCTTACTCACAACTCATCCCTCTTGTTACTTTGATCTTCGCCCCGCTCTTTTCTCGCAGTGCTTCAACTCCAACGAGAGATGCAATTTCATCATGTGTAACCGCTGCGACGCTCTCTTTGAGACCTGGAACGACGTTGTCAGTCATAACTTGAATTCTCACGGCTACGGGTTCAAGACAGTTACCCGCACAAACCACGAGAGTCTAGGCTACGACGATGTGAAACTCTTTCCAAGTCATTGTCGGAATGATCAGAGCAAGCGGTTCATCCACCTCGAACCATTTATAACGTCGGCAAACACACAGTCTCAATACCAGTTGCTCCTTGACTACGACAAAAACGACCTCTACCTCGCAATCCTTGAGGTGAGATTGGACGAGGAGCGGAGTTCATGAGTAAACTGCAACAAGACCTCTCATTGGCCGATTTGTTCGCGCACTTCTGCTCACCTCTTTGCTCCTCGCCGCGATCTTCGCTTCGCTCCTCGCAGTTTGCGCAACTCAAGAGAGAATCCAGGGTGAAGGTAAAGTTTGAAGTAGTAGACAGAGTGAACGGCAAGGTACTCATCACCAAGACAGTCCCAACGGCATCCGGTCGTTGTGTCATAAAGCCTTCGAAGGGCTCATCCGACTACTATTACCGCTACCATGACACACACTTCAAACTATCTAAGGAATGGATTAGAACAAAGGGGGGCAGCAACGTACGCCTTAAAACCCGAGTCATCGTCCCATAAATAATAATGAGATGTGTTGGTGACAAATCACGCCTCACTTTAAAAGAGCTTATCGTACCAATCATCCAGCAAGCCCCCCCCTCCCAATATATACGTGCCAGAGTTACCATGAAACCTTTTTCTTGAACTTTTTCCTAATACTGCAATCACCGCCCATATCGTTGTTGACTTAAGTTGTTCTCGTGTTAAGTTGTGTTTTATGAAACGTCAATACCAGAATTTTTCATTTTCTGCAAGCTAATGCTGTCAATAATTTTGGAAATAATGTTTGCAATCATGTTTGTGTCTGTCGCGCATGTGATGTAGAAGCTGCGAGGAGTGAATCGACGAGGAAAGATTGTTAGACTATATGCTGATGCGACTCGCATCGCTGATCGTTCTTCCGCTCCTACCACCACCCTCACCTCTTCATCGCTTTGTTCTCCTTGGAAATCTCTCCATGAATGAAATCCTGAATATACTTCGCGCACGCATCGGGGTTTTTCGGATTACCTTTATATTCAGGAAATACCTCGGATATCCCCTTATCGCTTGCAGCGATTTTTTTGACGAAAATGTCCTGCTTATTGAGCATCACACACACGGGCACACCTTGCAGGTTGTCCGCACGCATTACCTGAAGCATCAGATTGATACCATCCTCGACCAGTTTGTTCGCTGCTCTATTATCCTGGGATTTCTGGTCGAAATCGGGCAAGCTCAACACGAAGACCAGGCCGTCCAAGTCGGCAAATTCTTCGTACCATGTTGCCCTCTCGTGAATCTGGCCACCCACGTCTGTAAGGGTCCAGTGCGAGATATTCTGCTGGTTGCCCGCAATGCCCTTGCCAGTGACCCCGAACCTTTTCGGGTCGAAAGTGAAGTCAAGGGAGTGTGCCCCAGAGGTGGAGCGACGCAGCTTTAGTATATCCTCGTCACTGGGAAGGTAGCCTGGAGCTAGCACCGTGGCAGCTTTGCTTATGAAAAAGTCGTCGTTTGCATTGACTGCATCTTTGGATGAAGATTCCCCGAGTGACAAGGAAAAAGCTTTCTTAATGCTGGGATCGCTCCATATCACCACCACTGCATCCTTCAGGGCGGAGAAGTCGTCGCTGGCCGAATTGACCCGAAACGAACGGATGACCTCGGACGATGCCATTGTATCAGACAAGAGCTGAAGCTCGTTCTTAAGGGAAATTTTTATAAGCTTTTGGCAAGCGTCTAATATGTTCTGGATAATGGGTACCACAGAATCTTTAAAAGAGCGAGGAAGGAGGAAAGGCCACAGACAACGACAAATCAACGGACAGTAGGTGTTAGAAGATCGCTAATGCCCCCCCTGTTCTCATTTCAAACTCCACATCTCGCTAACAGCCCCATAGGACCCTCTGTTTCCTAGCTCTTACCTTGCCTCAAGGATTCATCGAAGCCATCAGTAGCTATTAATCTCACTTGCTTGAAGATACTACAAACAGTCGAAACGAAGGTTAAGTGTTAGTCATGGAAAAGGACCCTTCAAACCCCAACCCCATCGTAAACTTCCAATATTCAAGAGTTGACCCTTTCATAGATACTTACGTCGATTTCCCTGAACCTCCCGCTCCAAGCAATAGAATCTTGGAACGGTGCTCGTTACCTGCGGAAGAGGAACCGCAAGCGCCCATATGTGTCAAATGATTGTGCCCCCCAACCCAAGTGCACCATGCAAATGAATAATTTATCTATAAGGTCAAAAAACAACATTTAGTTGTATTTGGCGTTATCATCTCGATCTTATGTTACGTCCCCCCCCAGAACCCTTTCCAGCTTACAAGCTCGTCGTCCCCCCCCTCCCACCGCCATTGCCCTCCCGTAAAAGCTCGGGGAATTATTTGTTTACCCTCTCGCAACTGCAGTACATTCGTCCTTGAAGAGCTCACAAGCTTCCGTTGGGCCATGGTGGGGGGTGGGTCTCGTTGAAGAACTCGGGTTTCCCTCTCGCACGGATTGGATCCCCCCCCTTCCCCCTCCCTCACTGCCTCTCGCCACCTGTATCCGCCTCACCGTCCTTTCTCCACCGGCCTGCTTAAGCCGAAGGGGGCTTAGCGTCAGACGCAGCCAGGAGTTTGTCCATCTTGGCCTTCTGCACCTCAGCGTTGTCAACACCCTCAGCAACAACTCCTTCCTCATTGACGGGGTGGTGGAGCTTCCTGAGGTTGGGGGAGAGCTTGAGACTGTTAACTCCGCCCCTGTCGTCACCGACGATGACCATGAAGTCCTTCTCGTTGAAGCACACGTGAGTGAGCTTTGCCCTTTTGACGACCTTTTGCTCGCAAAGAGGCTCGTGCTTGTTCTCAGCGAGATCGAATACGTGTACCTTTCCGTCGCTCGTGACGGCAGCAAAGACGGTCGAGGAGTAAGGCGACCAGCAGACATCACCAACAGCGTTGTTGAGGTCGAAGCTCATGATGGGGTAGTTAAGGTTGTGATCCCAGATCTTGACGGTCCAGTCAGCACTGCAACTGACGAAGACCCTCTCGTGGAAAGGATTCCACTTAATACTGTAAACAGCCATGTGGTGTCCCTTGTAGGTCTCGAGGTACTGCCCCGAGTAAGCCTTGGAGCACTTATGGATGTTTCCTTCCTCGGTACCAACGATGAAAAGGTGCTCCTGTGTTTTGTTGAAGTCGAAGCAACATCCTCCGGCAAGACCGCTGAGGCTAGTCTCCTCAGGATCGTCCTTGACGCTGTTAACGAGCTTGAGCTGCATGATGGGCTCCATCTTGAGCTCGTTCTTGCTCATGATCCAGTTGGCAACCCTGCCGTCGCTACTGATGGAGAAGAAGTTGAGCTCCTTCGCAAGGTCCTCCGCCTGCCAGAATACCTGCCAAACAGGGTCGGTGTGCTTGCCCGTCTTGATGGAAGAAGAGTAGATGGGCCTCATTCCCTTGTTCCTTACGTCGTACACCATGACGGTTCCGTCGTAGCAGCCAACAGCCAACAGGGAAGGGTGCTGAGGGTGGAAGTCCAGGCACATGACGCCGCTCTCGGTAGAGAAAATAAACTCGGGGAAGGATGTGTTCTTGAGGGAGAAGCAGCAGATCATTCCACTGCCCTGCCTCATGAAATCGTAACTTCCGTAGCCGACCGCGAAGAGATCGGGGTACTGGGGGTTCCAGCAGAGAGCTGTAACCTGCTTCCTCTTGGTCCTGTCAGTGCTGAACCTCCACAAGGGTAGGAGACTGCCCTCTCCCTCCCTGAACTGGTCGGAGGCATCCTCCCAGTACTTAAAGTCGTTGAAGATCTCATCCTCAGCGTTCTGGTTGACCAGCCTCTCAAGGATTTTGAGGGCGTTCTCCATCTTCGCAGAGTGGACGGTGTCCTCCTCCTTCCCAACGGTGGCAGCGGAGGGAGCAGGCTCCTCGTAGCTTCCGTACCCTGCGCTCTTCTTCCCCTTGTCGGCCTGCTCGTGCATCCTCTGCTTCATGATGGTGTTGGCGTAGTCTGCCATGTAGAAGTCATAGATCTCCCACTGGGTCAGGGTGGCCCCAAACGGAACAATAGGAGGGGGCTCCGTGGAGACTCCGCGGTCACGAAGGGGGTTGTTGAAAGTCTGAGCAGCACGCTCAGAGTAGTTGAACTGGTTCTTCCCGCTCTCCTCGGCACCACCGCCATCAGCGGGCTCCTCACCAGCCTCAGCGCTCTCGGCCTCCATGGCCCTCTTGGCGTCGGCCTCCTCCTCAGCCTTCCTCGCCTGGTAGTCACTCTGTTCCTTGAACTCCGCGGACTCGTGGTGGAGAGAGCAGCCATCCATGGAGAACTGGATAGCCATATGCTCAGACTGACCGGGAGGGTCGGGCTTGTAGCAACGATCCTTGAAGTTGTACTTGGAAATGTTCTTGGGGATGTTTGGGTCGTCCTTGAGTTGGGTGATGAAGGGAGGAAAATTCCGAGTAGCGAAGGCATTTTAGTTAGCAAAGTCAGTCGGTGACAAAAACACACGATAATCAAGGAAAGTGGTCCCAAATATAAATTAGAAGACCCCAAAAGTGCAGCCCAAACCAACCCCCCCGCCTCGCAGGTTAACTTACCCCAGTCAAGACCCTGGTATGGGTCTCCTTGAGCTCCGTATCTGTCAGCTGAAGCTGGTTCTCAGGACGCTCGATGCGCTTGACGGTCTCCTGGTACATTTCGAACTCGTCCTCAACAGGAACTGGAGACAGTGAGAGACGGGGTTAGGTTTGGAGTTGGGTGTGATTGGCACTGCTTCCGGTCCGATGGGATTTACTTTGGTCACACGGTTTTCTTACTTTCATTCTTGACCTGTCTGGTGGCTTTTGCCTTCGGTTCTTTCTTTCTGGACGGTGCCATGGTGCTGTGGCAGGTAATGGAGAAAGGGTGTTTTGAAAGTCATTTTAGGGTCTATTTTAATTCGTTTCTAACGGACTCACGTAGATATCAGTTCACAAACTCGCAACATTTGCCATGTTGAGTCACTCCTTACCCAACCAGATCCACTCGAACCCGTCTTCTCGACCCTCAACAGGCTCCTCTTCCACGGGCAGGGCGACGATTAATGAAACCATAAGGGTGGTATGCCGTCTTCGCCCTACTCTGGCGATGGACGGGGACAGGATGAGCAGTCCACGATACTCCGCCCCCGATGAACCGACCTCTGCGACTTTCATTACACCTCAATCAATTGAGGCCCCAAACTCAGCCTACGAGTCAAACATTTCCTCCTTCACCGCAGCTGGAGAACTAACATACTCGAAGAACTACGGCGAAGATACCAAGCAATTCAAGTTCTCGTCGTGCGCAGGGCCCGAGCTTGACCAGGCTGACATCTACAACTCGAACGCCAAGGACATAGTCTCTGGGGTAATGGAGGGTTACCACGGTACAATCTTGGCTTACGGGCAGACGGGGTCGGGAAAGACTTACACAATGAGGGGGGAAGACTCTAGTCCCTCGAGCAAGGGTATCATTCCGAGAGCTCTGGAAGAAATGTTCGCAATTGCTGAATCTTCCCCAGATGAGGTGAGCTTCGCAATCTCGTACCTCCAAATTTACTGCGAGGTGATTTACGATATGCTCGACAGCTCCAACGGCCACAAGGTGTTGTCGATAAGAGAGAAGGACAACAATCTCTTTGTCGAGAATCTCTCAAAGATCCCTGTTACCTCGGTGGAATCCTGCATGTCCCACATCAGGCAGGGTGATCAATACCGCGCCACTGCCGCCACCAACCTGAATGCACACTCTTCTCGCTCCCACGCGGCCCTTATCGTCACCGTCACGAGGAGGAAGGCCTCCCAGAAGCAGGCAAACGCAAAGGCCACGGTTTCCAATTTGGTCATGGTGGATCTGGCAGGAAGTGAGAGGGTCAAGCAGAGTGGGGCAAGGTTCCAGCAATTCGAAGAGCTCAAGGCTATCAATTTGTCTCTCTCTGCGCTGGGAAACTGTGTCTCAGCCTTGGCGGCCCAGAAACCTCATATCCCTTATAGGGACAGCAAGCTTACCAGGCTCCTCCAGCACACCCTCGGGGGGAACAGCAGAACAGCAATGATTGTTTGCTGCAGGCCCGGCAACGACGAGGGCGGGGAGACATACAGCACTCTCATGTTTGCCAGGAGGGCGAGTGCGGTGAAGGTTGTCGCAAATATCAACGAAGTCATTGACTACGAGAAGCTATACAAGGAAATGCAGCTCAACGTCGACGGGAATGACGACCAGATTCACCAGCTAGAGATGGAGGTAGCCAACCTGAAAGTTCAGCTAGAGAAGGCCAAGGACGCTACCACTTCCGCAGAGTCCCAGAGGGATCAGATTGGGACGAGACTCGAAAGCTTGGAGGGCGGATTCAAAGCAAGTCTTGCGGCCGCAGGAGGACAAACTGCGGATGGAGTAGACCTAATTGAAGCCATCGAAAGTGTGAGCGAGAAGTGGCAGGAGGAGATTGACGCCCTTCAGGGTCAGCATAGTCGGGAACTTGGGGAGGTTAAGATTAAGTTCGAGCAAAAATTGAAGGCCTACAAGGCTGCAGCCAACAGCGCCAACTTCGACAACGAAGATGTCGGCTACGAACTTGAGCAGGCAAGAGAGGGGCACTTGGACACCCTGAACAAGTGCAAAACATTGGGGGATAAGCTCAAGGAGAGCGAGAGGGAGAACAGTAGTAGAATCGCCGAGTTGCTAGACGAGGTGAACGCCAAGAATTTGGTGGTCGAGGACTTGGAAGGCAGACTACAAAGCCAGGAGAAGGTTTACAACACCAAGATTACCGAGATGGTAGAGAGGTTGGAGGAGCTTGAGGTGAACAATAATAAAAAGAAGGACGACATGGTCAGCAGAGAGGCTGTGCTCGAGATGGAAACTCTATTCGCAGAAACTGTAGAGAAGCTGATGGACAGGGTCAACCAGCTTGAGGGAAAGCAGAGGGAGAAGGAGGAGGACAAAGAGTTCAAGCAGGTTGGACAAAGGATTGAGAGGAGCAGAAACGAGAACACCGACCCCCAGGCCATGGCAATATTACACCAGATGGAGAGCGGGCTTATGGGCTTCGGTGGAAGCGGAAGAGGTCTAGGTGGAGCCCCAAGGGGAGGAAACGCAAGGGGAGGAAACGCCAGGCCGGCACCAGGCGGAATAAGGAAAGTGAGGCCAAGGCAGGCCTTTTAATTTGAAAAATTAAAAAACAGCATCTATCTCTTTCTCTTTTTACGCAGTAGAAGGAAGGGGAGGAGGAGGGAAAGGAGGAGAGGGAGGAGAGAAAGGGCATCTTTGGGAAGTAGAAATGCAGCACACCGCATTTCTACACTACATCTCACACCATCTCCAGCATTTGAGCGGCCGAACGAGGTGTGAGGAGTTTCTCCAGTCAGGAACACGTAGGCGTCACCGGGTTTGATCTTGCTGCTATAATGCCAACCTGATAGCGAAGAGTTCGTAACGACAAAACGGTCGGATGGTATAGTAAAGGCGACTTCAGTCCAAGAGGCGAGATCACCGTCAGCAATATACCGCCTGTCTCGCAGTGCCAAGGGTCTAACTTGCTCATCGTTCAAGGGCATCCAAATGTTGAGGAGCGTCAGAGGAGTTCTAGTGAAGAGAAAGGGGAGCACGGACGAGTATGTCGTCAGGGGTGCACCCGAAAGGTCTTGGTCGATGTGGGCGTTGAAGGTAGGGGGCCACCGAGCCGAACCTTTCGAGGCTGCGCCTTTGGAAGTTGCCCCACGGATGAGCTCGCCAGAACATGTAAAGGTGAGAAGGTTGTAGGACTGGAGATCGAGAACGTTGTAACCAACGAACTGTTTTACGAACCATTTCAGCGGACGTGGAGCATCGGTCCAAGGAGTGTGGGGAGACATCGTCTGGTTAGGTTGGGGCAGCTGTATCTTTTCCAGGGAGAAACTGGTTATCTCGAAGCCCTCGTTTTCGAGAGAAGGAGGTTCGGAGGGCCTTAGCGCGATATCAGATACCCTAACTTGGGTCGGAATAATATCAGAACCCTTGTTATTCTCAGGGTACCATCTCCCTGCTGTCACCTTACGAGTATCAAGCAGAGGGAGGTCGATGGTCACGTCTCCAGGAGGCAGCATTGCAACTGCGAGGGAGGGGACAATGCGTACAACAGGGAGCCTGATTCGTGATCTAATGTTGAAAAGTTTAATTGGTATTGAAAAGAAAAACTGGAAAAGTGGGCATTGCACAACTCGTCAATAAATTGACCGACGTAGTGGGATATTATACATCACTTACAGTCGCTCACGTTGTCATTGAGTCAGGCATTAGATAACCCCTGAAATCCCTTTAGACCATGATTTCATTGTTAACCTTCGCCTCCAATCTCCTCATGTTGTTAATTCTCCCCAATCTGTCATCAACTCAGGATCTTCCCAGCCTAAGCCTTCCCCTCCCTCCCTTCCAATCCCCCCTCCCCTCAATTTCCGACCTCGTCTCCCTTCATTTGTCAGATATTCGCCTCCAGTTGTTGACTGCTTTCCCCCTCCATACCTTCACAGTCCTACCAACCCAGCGCATGATAGTACACTCACCCCCCCCCTCCCAATCCCCCCTTTCCTCGTGCTCTGAGTTCATACCCCCCCTCCTAACGAACATCCACACCCTCCTGGAGCCCCAGCGTATCCTCCTCAGGATGGGTGTATGCTTCCACACCCTCAAGCCCGACGTCGCGCACTCGATGTACGTCCTGTCGGGGATACTCGGCACCGGAACCTTCGCCCTTCCTTTCGTCAACGCCGCGGTCCTCGATCTTTACAGCGGGGACGGCGCCAGGGCCAGGAGTTACCTCGAGGTTTACTTTGAGGGTGTGGGGGGTATGGGCGGGGGGAGGGGGGGGAGGATGTGGGACGAGGACGCAATCACTGACGGAAACCCTTGCGAGAGGAACGCCGACAGGGTCGGGGAGTGCGTGATGGCTATAAACAACTACGCAGCCTCACTGCTTTCCAGCAAGAGGTACGAGGTGGCCGTGGAGGTCCTGGGGAGGGCCATTGAGATCATGAACGAGGGAGAGGACATGGTTGGGAACATGCACTTCAACATGGCGAGCGCTGAGATGGAGATGGGGCAGTACAGGAGTGCAGAGGAGAGCTTGGTTAAGGCCTTCAGGTTCAAGGTTGACAGGGGGGAGGGAGAGAGAGCGCTGTCTTTCATTATCAGGAGGGCGCTTATGCTGCCGAAGGTAATCGGTAACGAGAACATACCGGAGCTTAGGGAGGAGTTCAAGAAGAGGGTTGAGGGGGTGGAGAAATTCGTGCACTGGCAGAGGGGGGAGGGAGAGGCTCTTACAGACGAGGAGGCTAGGACGGTATTCGGTTACCTGCCGGAGATAGAAAAACTTCCACTCTTAACTGTGGGGGACCCTATAGTAGGTGAGGGGCAGTGAGCGAAGACAGCGAGCGTAGCGACAGCGAGCTAATGATGAGCTCGCGAATTGCAGAAGGTTACTTATTGCTAACGCCCTTTCTCGTCGCTTCGGTCTTCTCATTCCCTCCGCTTCACTTAGGATTGCAAACCCCCCACTTCTACCTGCACTACCACGGCCTGAATGATCTCCCCCTTCAGGAGACAGTGGGTTCAATGTGGATATCTGCCCAGCCCCTCGTGAACCACATGGCTGAAGGGGTGGGGGAGAGGTGGAGGGAAATGGAAGGGGCAATGGAGAAGGGGGATGGGGGAAGGAGGAAGAGGGTGGGCTTTGTCAGCTCGCTTTTCAAACCTGGGGAACCGCATGGGCTGCTTATGAGGGACGCTATTGTGGGGTTGGATAGGGATTTATGGGATGTTACGGTTATCGCGATCGGGGGGGGGGAGATAGACCCTTACATAGCATCCCGGGCCGACGAATTCGTGGGGTTGAGGTACTTCCATCGGGAGGCTTGCGCGACACTGGAGGGGCTGAAATTGGACATGCTCGTTTTCTTAGAAATGCAGAACGAGGCCACGGCACATATACTCGGTTATGGACGCTTCGCACCGATACAAGCACTCGTTATGGGCTCACCCGTTACCTCGGGTAACCCGGGAGGTGCTGTGGATTATTTCATATCCTTCGAACGTGGAGAACCCAGGGTTGAGGAGGACTACGGGGAGCAACTTGTTATGTTTCAAGGAACCGGGATAAGCTACCCGAAACCCGAGTTTACGTATGATGAGATGGGGGAGGGGGAGGTTAACGATATGTGGGTTGAAGAGTTTGGTTTATCGGACGAGTTTAAAGGGCACAGAAAGTACACATGCGGACAGCATATATTCAAGCTCCACCCTTCCTACGACCGTGTTGTTGTCGGTGTATTGAGCGAGGATCCGGTTTCGGTTGTTCTTCTTCAGTCTAGTAGGGAGCCTGGAGTTACGGAGATTGTCAAGGAGAGGATGGAACGGAGCGCAGATAGGATTTTATGCAGGGGTGGAGATGGGGGGTGCGAGGAAAGCGAAGGGGTTAAGAGGAGGATACTGTACCTACCCCGTGTGGACAGTGGGATGTTCCTTAACCTGCTTAGGTACTCTGACGTTGTGCTTCACCCTTTCCCGTTCGGGGGGAGTAAGACTAGCAGCGACTGCTTCTGGGTTGCGGGGAAGCTTGTCGTTATGGGAGGCGTAGGTTTTTTAAGGGGAAGAATGGCGAGGGCGTACTGGGCGATGGTGGGGGGGGAAATTGAGGAGGATGTGGTTGCCTGGGACGTGGAGGATTACGTGAGGAAGGCTGTGAGGATAGGGATGAACGTTGACGGGGTAGGGGGGAAGGTTAGAGAGGTTATGGAAAGGGAGGGCAAGAGGATTTTCGACGATGAGGGAGTTAGGAAGGAATGGTATAGGTGGATGGAGAGGGTTACCGGGAATGGGGGGGAGGACAGGGTTAGCTATAGCGTAGATGAGGATTGGGAGATTGTGGAAAGGTTGAGGGGGGAATGGAGGGGAGGTGAGGGCAGCGAGCGTTGCGAGCTGCCTAATGCAACTCTATACGAACTCTTAAACGAACTCTATACGATAATCTAACTCCCCCCTACTCAACGCTTCGCTAATTTACAGGGTTCGACGTCCTTTCAGGATGGTGAAAGTTGGTTAAAAACGACCACAGTTGCCTTTAAACAACGACCTATTTATCCCCCCGTCTTATCTCTCTTCTCTCTCCTCCCTCCCCCCCTTTTTTCTCTTCTCGCTCACCACTCCTCCCCCTTCCACATAACGAATACCTTCTTCCACGTCCTCCCCTTGACGCTAACAACCTTCCTCTTCCCGCTAACCCTCCTCCCCTTCCCGTGCATGACCGCACTGTTAACCTTGCTTGGTTTGGGGACGCCGTAAACCTTTACCAAGTACTCGGAAACCTCGTGCTTCGTCATTTGGGGGAGAACGGACAGGACGAGCGTGTGGTAGGCGTAGCGGGTAGATTTACGGCGGAAGGTCAGGAACTTAAGGGGGAGGGAGGGAAAGTACTGGATCTTACGGTGCTTGGACCAGTTCTTTTTGGAGGGGGATGGGGAGGGGGGGTTGGTACTGAGGGCACGGACGGCGGGACAGAGACCGAGGGTAACAACGCCATTGTAGGTGGATGGGAGGGTGAAGGGGTTGGAGAGGGGGGATGGAAAGTCTGATCCTATTATTCTGTGAAGGAAGGGGAGCGAAGCGACAGGTAGAATGTTGTTAGTTATTAAGCTGCAGTAGTATACGGTCGTTACTACGCCCCTCTTGTCGCTTCGCTCCTCTTGTCACTTCACTCTCAGCCCCTTACCTATTATATTGTGTTTTATTGATTGTTGTATACATTCTATTGTTATTAGATGTTAATATAGGTGTTGATATAGATGTTGATATTGATAACATTAATCCATCACTATTACGTATAGATCTAGATCTAGATTTTAACTGTAATGATAAACCTCCCACGCTTTGTGGTTTCGTTGTGGTGATTGTACGATTTATACCTCTATAAACATTATTAGTATTTATAAATCTATTTGATAGTAATAATTTAGCTATAATATTCATATTATATGATCAATATATCGTATAGATTTTTATTTTACCTAAAAAGTGAAATAATGGAACTTTGCCTAAGTTTGCTCAGTTTTGAGGATTATCACAATATTCTCCCAAAAACTATTGGTATGTTAAATATTATAACATTATGATATTATATTATGACATTATATTATCCATTTATTGAGAATATATAATATTGATATCCTTAATTTCCCTTCTTCCATACTTTGGGCGCTTATGCAAGTCAAGATGACGAAGTTGATGTATTATTTATTATCCTCCCTCTTATCCATATCACACATAGCCTGCATATTTAGTTTAATACGCCTTATACTAACCTCCAACTCCCCCTATCGCTCCTCTAACCCCCCCAATAGCCCCAACAAACAACCCTAAGATGAAATTAATATTATCCACATTCCTTCTATCAACCCTAACATTAACAAGTGTAGCATTCACACCCGTCCAAACCTCCCCCCCCCTAACCCACCAGCACCAAAGAACAAAACTCCAAGTATCAGCTGCCCACCCCCCAGCAACCACAGAACCCTACAACCCAGACAATGGAGATTTCGACTTTGACCCAACAGGAGGCCGTTCCCCCTCAGTCGCCTTAAACAACAAAGATTCCCTCTGGATCCCCCAGCGTTCCCGTCCCCGCCGTAACCGCAAGTCCTCCTCCGTGCGTTCCATGGTCCGTGAGAACGTCGTGACACCTGCAGATTTCATCTACCCCCTCTTCATCCACGAGGAGGGTAACGAGAACGTACCTATCGAGAGCATGCCCGGGTGCGAGAGGCACACCATGGACAGTTTACTTCGGGAGATCGAGGAGTGCGTAGGGTTGGGGGTTAACAGCTTTGTGCTTTTCCCAAAGGTTCCGGAGAGCGTTAAGAACAACCTCGGGACACAGGCGTACAACCCGGACAACCTTAACAACAGGGCTGTCAGGGCTATTAAGAAGAGGTTTCCCGAGGTTACTGTCTGCACTGACGTTGCGCTAGACCCTTATAGCAACCAGGGACATGATGGGATCGTTAAGGATGGGAGGATACTCAACGACGAGGTGAGAGGGCGGGGGGAGAGAGAAACGAAGCTCTGGGGGATGTTGTGGTGTTGTTCCTATGATGGAAATATACCCTATTGTCTCATAATTTATGATATGAGACCCTTCAACACGGCGATTGGGCACACTGATTAAACGCCAGTCTGGTAAACGGCTGCCAATAAACTGTCCTGAGGAACAACAACGCTTTACGTATATTTTACATTTGCACTCGCTTCGATCTTGCCCCTAACCCTTTACTCTTCGCTTCGCTCGTCTCCCCCCAGACCATAAACCAGCTCTGCAAGCAGGCTGTCTCCCAAGCCCGCGCGGGCGCCGACATCGTCGCCCCTTCCGACATGATGGATGGTCGGGTCGGGGCGATCCGCGACGCCCTGGACTGCGAGGGTTGGACGGACGTATCCATCCTTGCCTACACTGCCAAGTACGCATCGGCGTACTACGGACCGTTCAGGGACGCGCTGGACAGCCACCCGGGGTTCGGGGATAAGAAGACTTACCAGCAGGACCCTGCTAACGGGAGGGAGGCCCTGGTGGAGGCTCAACTGGACGAGATGGAGGGGGCTGACATGCTCATGGTTAAACCGGGACTCCCGTACCTAGACGTTATCAGGAGACTTAAGGACAACAGTAACCTCCCAATCGCGGCTTACCACGTGAGCGGTGAGTACTCCATGCTCAAGGCGGCGGCAGAGAGGGGGTGGCTCAACGAGAGGGACACGGCGATGGAGACACTCATGTGCTTCAAGAGGGCGGGGGCAGACGTTGTACTCACGTACTATGCGAAACAGGCGGCGAAGTGGATCAAGGAGGATGCAGGGTACTAAGGAGAGGGGGGAAGGGGGGAGGGTATTTTAAATACAACGTTTGTGGTTTGGTTGGAAAAATAAGGTTGTATTCTTGGGCCACGGACGGGGCACAGTTCAATTATAGGCCTGGTAGAACTTCAGCGATCGCCATGTCCCACTGTTCCGCATCATCAAGTCCGTCAACCTCAACCCCATTAATCCAAACCGTTGGTGTCCCAATGATCCCGTTCTCAGCCGCGTTCTTGAACGCGTAGCGGGCGTTCATCTCGGCGTTGTAATCAGCGTCCGAGTTGTTCTGGTAGTCCGTTGACATGTACGACTCGTACTGGCTGGACGTTAGGGAGGTGGAGTTCACAACCCAGGGGGAGACTATCGTGGAGAGGACGGAGGAGTAGGAAAGGGAGGAGGTGGCGGAGTTGTAAATCTGGGCCTGGGCGGAGGGAAGGTAGGAGTGATCGATAAAGGAGAACACCTCGGAGGGGGGGCAGTGGTTGGAGACTACCTGGACGGTCTTGGCGAGGAGAAAAGCAAACTACAACGATCGAAGCGAAGAGCGGGGCGTCGAACAGACGGTTGTCAGTCATTGCGCTATGAAGTTTAAGATCGTTCGATCCGCTCCTCCCTCGGTCCGACCTCACCTGGTGATAAGGAAGGGGGAATACCCTGTAGTTGAACTTTACGGAATCGCCGTACTTCTCCACAACGCTCGATATCACGGGCCAGTCATTCATACAGTCCGAGCACGCGAGGTCTATCCATAAGTCTACTGTAACAGGACTGTCGGCCGATCCCCTTGTGAAGGCATTCGAGGTTGGGGATAAGGGCAAATTGGAAGTATAGGACGGATCAGTAGCACTAGTTGAGGAAAAGATTGCTAGGAGAACGACGAAACTGACGAAGATGATTGGGTAGAGCATTGGAACTAACTGGTTTTGGGCAAGGCGATCAATGAAATGAAGCTGACTCCGAACTGACACAAGGTTCTCATTTTTTAGGTAAAACTAACATTTGAAGATCCAAAAATGACGTCGTGCAAAATTATGGTGCGCCCTCCCCCCCCCCTGTCGGTTTTCTAATTATCTTACTGCTCCACTGCCTGCTGGCAAGGCCATAGGTCCCCTACCTTCTTCCCCCAGCAGTTGGTCGTGTCAACGTAGTCATCCTTCTCCTTGTCATCCCTCCATCCCACGACGACAAGGTCCGCTTCGTTCACCCCCAGCTCCTTCGCGATCGCCCTGATAACGTAAGGTTGGTCGTAATCGTTGAAGAAAAGGTCGTAGGTGGAAGCCTCGTCAACCTGGTCTGGGCCTCCAACGTACCGGGGTAAGCTGTCTATGAATATACTCGCCGCGGGTATCGTCCTCTCGTCCCCAATCTCGATCCCGTTCGTGAGCAGAGAGTCCATAATGTTCGTTACCTGACCCCCACCCAAACCCTCTACGTACACGAAAGTGTTGGCGAAGGGTGCGATCGCGAACACGTCGTCATAGTAGAACTTCCCAGGGTAGATGTCGTACCTTAGCGTCCCAGTGGAGGAGAGGTGGTAGGGAGTATTGGAGGTCCCCGTGGGTACGTCAAAGACGGAGAGGGGTACGATCGTGTTCATGTAGAGGTCGTAGAGGGAATCGGAGGTGCCGAGACCGGCAGAGTAGCTGTAACCCTCAGTGGGACAACCGAGGACCTCCTGAAGGTTGAGCGCATCTACCGTCTGCGATGAGCGGCGAGGAGCGAAGCGACAAGCAGAAGGTTGTTAGTTATGTGGGTAAGGCGGTATGTGCGAGGAGCGTAGCGACGAGCTGAAAGGATACTATAGGCATTATGTTGTCGCTTCGCTCCAGCCCTCAGCCCGGCCGTCGCTTCGCTCCTCACTCTGCCTCACCTCCTCTATAGCCTTGCTAATCTCAGTACCCAATTCCGTGTCGAATTCGTCCTCCTCTACTCCCGTGAACTCGCAAAGCGACTCCAAATTAGCCTCGACGTACTGAAAGTTGAACCACGTGGGATCGGGGGTAATGTCGAAGGACATGAAACCTAGAGTGTCGAGGTAGTGACCGGCCTCAAAGGAGGACGAGAAGGAGTCCTTCTTCGTCCACCCCCTGTAGTGCGTATGCCCCGTGACGAACTGAACGTTGATCGTATCAAGCCCCTTAACCTCCCCCGCCATGCTCCTGATGCCGTTAAGGATAACATCAACGTTCTCGTCGTCCTTGTCCATGTGACCGAGGACGACAATCGCGTCGACGGACCCACCGTTGGAACGGAGAGCGTCCTTGAACCAGTCCTCCTCAACGACGGAGGCTGGATCCTCCACAACCACGCTACCACAGGAGTCGGTTTGGTGGTAGAGGAAACCAAAGGTGAGGATTCTAACCCCCGAGTTTGGACCCTCCATAACTGTGTACCTGCTCCCAACAGGTTCCATAGTCGTCGCGTTGAGTGTGTTGCTGGTAAGATACGTCCCATTCCATCCGTCGATGAACCCGCTTCCGTGTTTCATGTAATCTATCGTCCCATCGTCGTAGAGGTCATGGTTGCCAACTGTTAGAGCGTCGAAAGGCATGAGGGATATTAAAGGGAAGAGGTCATAGCCGTGGATACCAACGGTGTACATCGAGGCTGGAGGGGGGGAGGAGAGGAGCAGCAACAACAAAAACAAAGCACAGCGGGTGTTAGTGGGAGATTCTGAACGAATGATCTAGTGCTGGCTGGCAGTCCGCAAGCCACATTCTCACCGTCTGAAAGACCGGAACCTTCAGTGTGGTCCCCGTTGTTGACGAAGAATACGTCCTTCGATACATCAGCAGCCGAGGACTGCGATGAGTGGAAGGGCACGAGCGAAGCGAGCGCGGAAAGGGTTGTTAGTAATAGTAGTGGCGGTATGCGCGAGGGCGAGGAGCGTAGCGATGAGCCAAAGGCAAAGAGAGATATGCGATATTGCTGCTGCTGTCGCTTCGCTCCAGACCCCTAATCCCTCCAACCTCTCACCTTAAGATGAAGGACGGCAGAAGCTATCGAGCCATAATCGGCGTCCAGGTTGGGATCATGATCTAGAGATACGGGCGAGAGAGGACGAGGGAGCGCGTGCGGCGGTCGGGTTAGTTTTGCCAACCCTGGAACAGCGAGGAATTCGATCGTTCGATGAGTGTTATATACCTCAATGTAGCCGTTTGAGGGATTGAAATTTGTAAGGAAGGTACAATTTTAACATACAAGACTAGCAGTACGGTAGTAATATTTTATCAAAGTTGTAGATAGTACAGATTCCCCTCACCTTCGTGATTGTGACCCGAAATCCAACTGTGAGCATCCGTAACTATCGCCAAATTAATATCTTGAAATTTAGGTTGACAATTAACCGACTTCTGTATAAGGGTAGATATTAATATACCGAATTTAATACAATTCATGGTTTTTGGATGCACAAATTCGTCAGAAAAGTACTTCAGGTGGACTAAAATTATAATTCATAAATTCCCTAATGACTGACTTTACACTCAACATTTGCTGCATGGGAGCTGGTTACGTAGGAGGCCCTACCATGGCTGTCATTGCTAAGAATTGTCCAAACGTGAGTACATTACAATGATGGAGATATTTGTATCATCTGTGTCACCGTGTCACCGTGTCGATTTATGGGAACTCTATTATATCTTCTTCTCTTATCTTATCTTTTCTTCCTTCTTATCCTATTAATCATACTTAAAATATATACATATACCATATAAGAATACTCTAAAGCCTTCAAACATCTCCTAAACCTCATCAACCCCAACCACCGAATCCTGTGCTCGGCTGTGTCTCCTTTCGAAACCTTCTAACTCTCCTCTTTCGACCACCATAGATTCGCGTCTGCGTCGTTGACCTCAACGCTAAGCAGATCGAGGCTTGGAACGGTTCGGATCTACCCATCTACGAGCCTGGTTTGCAGGAGGTCGGTAAGTGTTACTCAGGGTTTTAGGTGGTGCGAGAAGGAGGGTGGGGAGGCGAAGTATGGCGGCCAGTTTGTTAATGTTGTGGCTAACGAAAACATCCCCTCCCCCCCACCTCCCTTCGCAGTCGAATCCTGCCGTGGTAGGAACCTCTTCTTCTCCACCTCCATTGATGAGGAGATTGCCAGGGCCGACATTGTCTTCATCTCCGTAAACACCCCCACCAAGACCCAGGGAATCGGCGCCGGCCGCGCCGCCAACATTAAGAACTGCGAGCTCTGCGCCAGGACCATTGCCAAGGTCGCCACAAGCAACAAGATTGTAGTCGAGAAGTCCACCGTGCCCGTCCGCACGGCCGATGCCGTCCGCAGGGTCCTCGCATGTAACGACAAGGGACTCCAGTTCCAGGTCCTCTCTAACCCAGAATTCCTTGCTGAGGGTACCGCCATTGATGACCTCGAGAAGCCCTCCAGGGTACTCATCGGAGGAGAGGAGACCCCCGGAGGACAGGAGGCCATCGCCAAGCTCGTCTCTGTCTACGCCAACTGGGTTCCCCGCGAGCAGATTATCACCACCAACCTCTGGTCCTCCGAGCTCTCCAAGCTCGTCGCCAACGCCTTTCTTGCCCAGCGCGTCTCCTCCATCAACTCCATATCTGCCCTCTGCGAGTCCACAGGAGCCGACGTCTCTGAAATCTCCCGTGCCATCGGAACCGACCCCCGTATTGGCTCCCGCTTCCTCCAGTCCTCCGTTGGGTTCGGAGGATCGTGCTTCCAGAAGGACATCCTCAACCTCGTCTACCTCTGCGAGACCTTCGGACTCGACGAGTGCGCCGAGTACTGGCACCAGGTTATCAAGATGAACGACTACCAGAAGTCTAGGTTCACCAAGAAGATGGTCGAGCGCATGTTCAACACCGCCACCGGAAAGAAGATCGCCATTCTCGGGTTCGCCTTCAAAAAAGACACCGGAGACACAAGGGAGACAGCTAGTGCTTTCGTCTGCCGTGACCTCATGCAGGAGAGGGCCAAGCTCCACGTCTACGACCCCCAGGTCAAGAGGGAGCAGATGATGATTGAGTTCGACTACACCCTTGGTGTCAACTCCAAGACCGAGCCCGACCTCGAGAAGCTCATCGTCACCGAGAGCGACGCTTACGCCGCTTGCGACGGAGCCCACGCCATCGCCATCCTCACCGAGTGGGAAGAGTTCAAGACCCTCGACTACGAGAGGATCTACAAGGGCATGTCCAAGCCTGCTTTCGTCTTCGATGGACGCAATATCGTCGACGTAACAAAGCTCAGGAAGATAGGCTTCGAGGTCTACGCCATCGGAAAGCCATGGCCCAAGGAGTAAACAAATGTTAGATGAGAAGGGAGCGAAGGTAGTCAGTTGGAAAAGTAGTCACAAAGACCTGTTTAATTGGTATCTCGATCTCGTTATTTATTTTACTAAGGGTGACTACGTAGCGGTTGCTAGGGTCATTTAAATAATATAATTTAGATTAAAAGGATTATGGTTAGGGTTATTTGGGGTTAGGGTTATTCAACTAACATAATTTAGATTAAAAGGCTGGAACCGGCATGTGTTAGGATTTTGTCGGGAAAACCATCCTGGGGGGGGGGGAAGTAAGGGAAAGAAGGAAGGATACATCGGAGCGAAGCGACATTGAGTGAGACGACTACTGGGTCCTAAAGTCTGTTAGGGTTATGGTTATTTGTTAGGGTTGGGGTTAGGGTTAGGGTTAGGGTTATTCAACTAACATAATTTAGATTAAAAGGCTGGAACCGGCATGTGTTGGGATTTTGTCGGGAAAACCATCCTGGGGGGGGTGGAAGTGAGGGAAAGAAGGAA
>Ga0115006_10000314_pt1 | contig 25618 bp, 25 predicted proteins | sample ArcOceMetagenome_3_FD_88943 | JGI IMG/M metagenome (GOLD analysis project Ga0115006, IMG submission 88943) | Marine eukaryotic phytoplankton communities from Arctic Ocean - Arctic Ocean- Svalbard ARC20M Metagenome | ecosystem: Environmental > Aquatic > Marine > Oceanic | place: Arctic Ocean...
TGTCGATAGCGAAGGAGCAGGTGGACTTTTTGCTTGCTCATCAGTCCTTGCACACAGAAACCCTCGACACTGTCAACTCAACTTTCAGACAGCTAAGGGAGCTCAAATCCCAGTTCGAAAGGGCCGACGGGATCGCGCATGCCCAAAGACTGTTGTTCGAGAGCAACTGTAGAACTAGGAAGAAGCACCTTCTTACTCAGCTTGGGAAGGTTGACGCAGGCGTGAACGAGTTTAACTTCAAGTCTGATATGAAGAGCATGGTCCAAAAGTACCTAGAGGAACTTGATCAGCTCGCGAGATTACTGGACGACGCAAGGCTTTCGGCCGGTATCATCAACGCCGAGGAGACCAAGTTGGGATGGAATGTCACTGATTTTGTGAAGATCACTGAGGTTGAGGATAAGATGGAACCCTTCAAAGAGCTTTGGAGCATTGCTTTTACGTTCAGGAGCGAGTACGCTAGCTGGACGAGGTCTCCGATATTCAATTTGGACGGTGTGGAGGTTGAGAAGAATTTCAATATGATGCTTGAAAAAATGAAGGCGCTCAAGGGAATCTTCGAGGACAACGATGTCGTTGGCCCTGGAAACGTAGCGGAGAGTATCATCGAGAAGCTCGATAGCTATGCAATGTACATTCCGTTGATTTTGGCTCTCACAAACAAGAGGCTCAACAACCTTCACTGGAAGAGCATCGGAGATATTATGGGCTTTGAGATTAGCAAGGATGATGCCAGCGTAAGCTGGACAAATTTGATGGCGCAGGGTGCTTTGGGCGAAGAAAACATCGAAAAGATCAAGGAGTTGAACGACGGAGCCAACAAAGAGGTAGATGTACTTATCTTCACTGAGTATATCAACAAGATGGAAGTTGATGCCGATCTACTGAGAGTCATTCTGGGGGTTGATGATAAGCACCCTTGGGCCCAGAGTGTGGTGTACATCGTAGACAATCCAAACATGGACAATGCCCTGCGCAAGGTCGAACACCACTTGACAGAGATTGACAAGATTGAAGAGAGCGTGAACGGTGGGGATTTCCTGGTGATCTGCGCGAAGTTCAAGAAGCTCTTTGAATTTGCTGCCCAAATGGGGGGGCTGCTAGTAGACGCAGGGATTGTCTGGTTCGATATCGTCCACCAGAAGCAACTGACCAAGGAGCAGAAGCACCAACTGACGGCAAGCGACGAGGCGTGGCGGGCTTTATTGACGGAGCTCGCTGTGGATGGAGGGACAAGGTCGACGGTGACGGGGGCTGACAGGTTGGTTGAGGGCTACAAGTTCAAGGATCTACTGAAGATGGAAGAAAGTCACTTCGCTGAAAGGATTTCTGAAATTTTAGAGGTCTTGAAGACCGTCAAGAAAGGCGACGATGCCAGGAAGGCCATGCGACGAATGAGTAGACGTCAGAGCAATCTCAATCGTGCGAGCATCATGATGTCCAAGGGTGGAACTGACTTGCGACATGCGCTTAATATGTTTGGCACAGGAAAGAAATTGTGAAAATGTTGTAATATGATAGCATTGTGTTTTTTGTGCACAAGATGCGTTATTAATCATGTGTGGTGGACAACAAACGCCTTGCCCGTAGCTTCCTGTGTTTTCCTGAGGGAGCCCATGGTTCCCTTGTCCTCATTGATCCTCTTTTCTCTAGCCTCGTTCTCGAGTTGTATCTTCTTCAAGCGCTTCTCCTGGTTTTTCTTTCCGCTGCCGTAGCCGTGAAACTGGTAACAGAGCTGGCGGAAGGCCTCCTTTCGGGTAAGCAGACGACCGTGGTCATCGCGGTACTCGAGATTAACCTGCTTTTTGGTGTAAAGCATGTCCTTGTCTGTGGCCTTGTTTCGGTCAAGGCGCACAACAGAATCAAGGTTTTGCTCGGCGTAGTCGCTGTATGTCTTCTCGTCTTTAGATCTTCCTCGCAACTCCTCCTTTCCACCACTCTTTCCTTTGAGGTCCCCAGTGGCCTTGAGCATGGAGAGGATGCCAGACATTCCCCTCGCAGAGGCGGCAGTATTAGTGACGCCGAGCATGTTGGATGCCACATCATTGGCAGCATCGTCCTCGACTTCGCCGTCCTCCATGGCAGCAAGTTGGGCCTCCATTTCATCCTCGTCCTTGATATTTTTGGCCATTTCCTCCATTTCCTCCATTGAAAGCGTATTGGGTGCAGTGGAAGGTTTGATTGAAGGTTTGATTTCAGCAGCTGAGGTGGTAGTGGTGGTGGTGGTGTTGACTACGTTTTTGTCGGTTGAAGGGGCGGGGGTGGTGGTTGTGGCTGCTGCTGTGGCGTTACGGCTCTCCCCGAGCTTCCTCGCGAACTCTGCGGTTGTTCCAAAATCGAATGTCATCTCTGATCCGGTGGTGGGCGCAGGAATATTGGCTGATTGCTTGATTAAATCAACCACGTCTGTCTTGATCGGAGGGGCTTTGCCGTTCTTCTTTGCCCTCATCTCCTTGAGCTTCCTCATGCGCTCTGCTTTCTTAATTGCAGCTGCAAGGGAGGGATCAGAAGTTTCCGGTTGGGATTCCTGGGCCGAGGGTGCGTCCGAGCTTTCGTCAACCTCCATGGGTGAAACATCAGCGTGGCCACGGGCCTTTGCCCTTGCGTTGCCCTTTTGCATCGTCTCGTGAAACTTGTCTACCTTCTTCTTCTTGCTCTGGCTCTGCTTCGTGGCTTTTGCCTCTGCAGACAGTGTGGCAGAGGCCTTTGAGGTAGGAGCATCGACATCATCAGCAGTAGATTCAAGCTCCGAGAGGAGAGAGGGGGCTGGGGCTTGGACCTTCTTCCGCTTCTTCTTCTTGAATTTCGATAGGGGCTCATCTTCTTTATCTTCTTCGACTTCAACGGCCTTCTTCCTCTTTGTCTTTCCCTTCTTCTTTGTACCCTCCGTCTCCTCCTTCTCCTTCTTTTTCGACTCCTTCGGCTTCTTCTTCTTCTTCATCATCGTCGCATCCGCCTCTTCCTGTGTCATGTAGTCAGACGCAAAGTCAATGTCCGTCCTGAGGGAGAGGGGGAGGCCTCCATTCATCTGCTTCTCAAAGTCAGACTTTTCATCGACTCCCGCAGATGCTACAATTCCGGACGACCCCAGGACAAACCCGTGGCCTCTTTTCTCGCCGTCGTCGTTGTACTTCCCCAGGATCCCCGAGGAGGGGTTTTGGGACGAGGGAACACCAGACCCCCCAAGCTCCTCAAACTCATCGTCGTCCCAACCAGAGTAGCCACCTGAGTACTTCATTGAGGAAATCATCTGCTTCTTTTTCTTAGCCTTCGTCATGCGCTCGCTCTCGGCAAGGTTCACGTTCTCGAGTTTGGCCTCCCCCTCATTGACTCCAGTGTACATTCCGTTGTCTCCAGTCTCGAGGATGGATGTATCCGCCATTGTCAATATAACATCGGATCCTGCCTCAAATGCGGAAGAAGCGTGGCCTACGTTAAGCCCAGACAGATCAGACGAAGTATAGGAAGCGGATTTGGCCTCCTCTGATGAGGGATCCGACGAAGGGTCGGTCTTACTCTTCTCTGTTTTGGAACTCTTGGAGCGTGACTCGCGAACCCAGTCCGCGGCAGAGCCAGATGCGGCCCCCTTGGTATCAGAGAGGGCCGCGATCTTCTTCTGGTTAGCTTTTCTAGCGTTTTTTTGGTCCTCGAGCCTCTTCTTCGTCTTGGCTTCCTCGTCTTCCTGGTTTTTTGAAGTGTCAACAAAGACAACCTCCTTCTTTTTGTTGTCATTCAAGGGCTTGAGACCAAGACTGATCCGCAGCTTGTTAGTCTCCTCGACCGAAAGCTTTATTTCTTCCTCAGCCATGGGATTGCCCGGGATTTACTTTCTGAGGTCCAAAATTGGGGAGATTGTGTCAATTCGTCATCAAAAATGAAAGCATATGCGACGCAACCTCTTGGTGTGATAATGTCGAGTGCGGAGGGCAGTCGCGCTTCTTCGAATTCGACGCTGCCTTTAGATAACAGATCCTCCCAACCTCCTCCCCGTGAAACTGTTAGGCCAGAGGGAGGTGATGACAGCAGCTCCAGTGAAGAGGAGGACAATGAGTTCGAAAGACGGGCAAATTCTTTCCGAGAGAGGGAGTATATGGGTGGGGGTAGCGGTTTTCAATTGCCAAAGCTGCCCAACACTCCATCGACAGTGGCAGGCACACTAGGAGGGTCGACTTCTTACGTGGTGGGAGGTTCTCTCTCAACGCTCTCCTTCGATGGTAGCTCCGGGGCCTTTAAGGATCCCACGGCGCCGACTTTGCCGCGAGATGACAGGCCTTTTTGGAAGATCCAAGAGGAAAGGAGAAGGAAGCAGGTCAGGAAAAAGATGATGGTGGGGGTGACGGATGTGGATATCAACAAGGCGAGCATCATGGGGACGCTTGTTGGGGAGAGAAGGGCCAGGCCGCCTGATATGAAGAAGATGCTGCACGAGCACATGACACCAAGAGACAAGGATGGCAAAAAGGTGAGAACGGGCGAGGAGCGAATCTACGACGGTGTGCCATCTCGCGGATGGCCATTACTAACAGCCCTCTCTGTGCTTTGCTTGAACCCTTCCTTCCGCAGATTAAAGTTCTAGACTCGCACAGAATGGTGGCCGAGAACATTATCAAGACTGCGGACCAGGGAACTGTGGACAACAGCGTTTCGCTAAACGAGCTGCAAATCTTCCTCAAGGGGACGTACTACACTGGTTTCATGGAGTGGCTGACTGGATTAACGGACGGCGACTCAAGTAGGTTCCACTCACTTGACGATGACGGAAGCCATTCGATTGAGATTGAAGAATTAAGCGTGGCCATCGCTGACTACTACTCAGGTGTCCTTGAGGGGAAAGGGTGGGAAGATGTGGTAAAATTTGCGGAGGAGAGCAAGGCAAGAATGGAGAGGAAGAGGATGGTGAAGAGGCAGACCATCGCAAAGGAGAAGCTCATAACCATCAAGAAGGCGGAAGCAAAAAAGGTACGGGCGGCAAAAAGGAAATTGTTGGCCGCTGAGAGGCTCGTCGGCTCGGACCATGACAAGCTCGAGAAGATAAGACACAGGCTGTTAGCAGCGTCTTACACCTCGACCACTTGGGGTATGAACTTTGATCTCATGTTCGAGCGCTTCGACAGGGATCAAAACGGTGAGCTTGACCTCGAAGAACTGCACGCTTTGGTGAGGAAAGTTCTGCATGTTCCGCCTATGGTGATTTCCAACGTGGAGCTTGGGGCGCTCTTTTCCTTTCTTGACAATGACGGGGGGGGCGCAATCGATCAGGAGGAACTCGTGGCCTTTCTCAAAAAGGGGGAAGAAGAGATGACGGGGGTGAACCTTTTGCCGTCGCACCTGAAATACATGGGGCCGAAGAGAACCGAGCACGAGGAACTCTGCGCGCTTATAAACTTCAAGACTATGGAAGAAAAGGAGAAAGAAAAGAAAGAGCCCCAACCACCACCTGGAGAGATACCATGGAACACTTCCGTGCGCAATCCGCGATTAGAGAAGCCGTTGGCAAGCATGGGACACACTGGTTACATCCCCATGTCAGAGAGATGACAAAGTAAACTGCTATAATGTTTTCAATGTAAAAATTGAATTAAGGGAGGGACTTAACCGAGAAACGTCTGTTGGCTAAAGAGAGAAAGCGTAACGTTGCTCAGAAAGGCCGGGGTACTCTTCATGTTTGTGAGGTACATCAAGCTCTCCGGATCGTTCTGCTGCAGGTGTTTCGCGAAGTCGCTCTCGAGGAGGTCGGGCGGCGACCCAGTTCCGGAGGGCGGGGAAAATAGCAAGTGGTCCGCTTCATTTTCGGCGTACATGGACCTGAGCTTGATGTTCCCAGAGCTCATCACAATATCAACCTTGTATCCCGTCAGCTGATAGACGGCCTCGCGATAGAGGGCGGTCTGCTTTGCGAAACCAGATTTAAGCCTTTGGTTGATCTTTTCGTAGTCCACCACTGATGACTTGGATTTTGATGGTGTCTTGGAGGGTGTGGGGATGGGTGTCGAGGGAACGCCGGACGACGGTCTCATGCCTATGATCTCTCCCTCAAGTCTCTCTTTCTCCTCCTGAAGCTCCTCGATCGTTGCCTTGTACTTCTCTACTATGGCGTCCTGCAGAGGATTTTTCGACAGGTGCAATATCCTGGTCTTTTCGTCGTTGTACGCCCCCTTTCCTGCCATGATCTCCGCCTTGTCTGCCCTCTCCTCCGCCTTCTCCTTGAGATCTCTCTGTTTCACCATTTCCTTCTTGAGCTTGTAGAACTTGTCCGTGGCCTGTAATGAGCAGCAGAGAGTTTAGTTAGTTAATTAATTAGTAGTAACGGTAATAGCGGTAATAGCGCCACTAGTTATCACTTCACTTCGGACACTTCTTCGCTCCTCTCTACCTCACCTTCCCCAGCTTCTCCCTCTCCTCTTCTAGCTCGTTCCATACGGCTTCATTCCTTTCCTCCAGCGCCTTCATTTGGGTTCTGAGAGCCTGCACGGTCGGCCCCTCCTTGGTATTCACCTCCCCTGTAGGTGCCTTGTTGGCCCCCTCCCCAGACTCAAAAGTGGACATTAGAGAGGAGAGGGACTTATTCTCCATCTTCACGGTCTTGAGCTCCATCTTCACAGTTTTAAGCTCCTTCTCGACCCTCGCGTACTCCGTTTTCCCCGCTTGCATCTCCTCATCCTTGCCGGAAGCCTGTGCCTCCAAAAGCTCGAAGTCCCTCTGCAATTTGTTTAACTTTCCCCTCTCCTGCCCTAGCGCGTCCTCCTTCTGTAGCAGTAGCCTCTTGCCCATCTCAATCCTCCTGACAATTGCGGCGACCTCCAGTGGCAGGTGCGAGGGCGAGGTTGGGGAAGAGGAGGATTCGGAAGTGGCGCCAAGGGCCTCCTGCAATGAGCGAAGCGAATCGCCAAAAGGATTGGGATGAGGGGTGAAAATTGTTGCGATATTTGCTGAGGAGGCGTGTCTTGTATGAAAGTACAAGCGCAAGTGGCTTTCTTTCCTAACTATAGCGTTGTAATCTCACCTCAATGTCCCTGCGCCACGAGGCCCAGATCTTCTTAGTCTCCTCAACCTCGACGGCTTCGCACCTTAGCCTGCTGACCTCGACCTCAATAGCCTTCAGGCGGTCGTTCGATTGCGCCAGAGACATGGACTGGTGGGTAAGGGAGGAGGCCTTGGAGGCCAGCTCTGCGTTCTCCCTCGTGAGAGTGCGGACCGTGCGGTTTAGGGTGGAAATCTTCACGCGAAGCTTCGCGTCGGAAACGTCTGAAGGGGATGGTGGAGGAGGAAGGGAAGGAGAGGGATCGGGCTTGGGCTTGACATCCTCGGTGGACGAAGAGGGCAGGGAGGAGGAGAGCGAAGAGGCGTTTTGCGACTCCAACAGAGCCCTAAGTTTCTTGTTCTCCTAAAGTTGGGGGGCGAGGATTGGGGGTGTGCGCATGTGAGGGGATGAGGGGAGGGGAAAAGGGAAAGGGACAAAGGAAAGGCTCCACCTCACCTCCTTCTGAACCTCCAAGAGCTCTTCTGTAGCCTTGACGCTACCCCCCTCACGTCTTGTACTCTCAAGCTTCCCGTTCCTCTCCTCCAAGTCCGCAACACGCTTCAACAATCCCTTGTTCTCCTCCAACGCCTTCTCCCTCTCTGTCTTTGCTGTTGCCATTAGTTGAGATGTTGAGGATTTCGTAGATTCTACTAGCTCTGTGTCAATAATTGGATAATTTTAAAGTGTGAGAGTGTGTGAAAGTGTGAGAAAAATACGAGAAGAGTCATGAAAATTCTCTCTCCACCCTCGTGCTTCCTCCCTTACCCTTCAATTCCACAACATCCCCTTCCAGTGAGGATATTTCTTTGACTTTTTGTTCTAACAGGTTATAGGAAGACGATCGAACATCACGCCTTGGTCTTTTAGACATTCTTAGATTTAGCTTTTATGCTTTTGAGAGGCCTCTTGAGTGTGGCCAAAGTCTGTTTGCTAAAATGATTTGTTGGAGGGTTACGTTGTCGCTATTATTTGCCGTGTTACTGCCTGTCGCACATTCTCGAATCGTTGGAGTTATGACGCCCATGGGTATCAGGACTGGTCCATTATCCTTCACCGATCTCTCAAATATCGACTTTGAGGATGGGTTGGAAAATGAGGTTGACGGTGACTTGATCAATGGTGACGGAGGGGACGGGTCGGAACTGCCTTCGGTTTCCTCCAACTCTTCGTCATTGTCCGATGTGATAAGGAAGTATCATTTCACTTCGTCCCTTCCTTCCCTTCCCCCCACCGTCCTAGTACCTTCAGGTAGGGCAGTGGTTGCAAAGAACGATTTTGCGATAAGCCTCTATCCCTGTTTCGGGGTGGAACCGCTCGACACGATATGGATGGGTACGAGGGGAAATGCTGAAAGGTACAAGGTTATTACAGTCCCAGGGAGGTGGGAAGGCGAGACGGAGAAGGACCCAAGGTGCACGGCGAGGGTAGACAGGAAGTGGAAGGGGCACCTCGAAGACGAAAACTACGCGTTTGAGGACGTGGAGTGGTACAAGGAGGAGGGGAGGGGGGACGGGGTCGTTTTCAAGGAAGGTTCAGATGGAGACAACGATGGAGTTCGTTTGGATGGCAGGCGAATTCTGAGCGCGGAAGGGGGTGACTATTTTTTTGACATCGAGCTGAATGGCACCTCAGCGGGAAGCTGGGGAAAGGGGGAGGTCATAGTTTCAGGTCAAAACAAAGATGATGGTACGGGGAGGCGAACCGCTACCTTCACCACAGACCGAGGGGACGTGGAGCTCCTTGCGGCTGAGGGGGCTGCGCGGATAGGGGTCACGGGGAGGGAGGGCAGAATGACGGGGGGGGTCGAGGTAGGAAGCGATGGGGGGGTGAGGATAAGAGATGTGAAGGGTAACGAGGTCTTGAGCACTGCGAAGGACGGGCACCAGCTCTGGATCTCGGGAGACGAGATTGTCGTAGACTCGAATATCACAAAGATGGAGAACTCGAACTTGACCTTTGGCAGGAAAGGGAGGGTGGTGGGGGAGGAAATGGAATTCGAGGGGAAGGAAAGGATCACGGTGATGGGCAGTAAGGTCGAGGTGGCGTCTGACTTTGTAGAATTCAGGCCGTCTACTAGTAGCAAAGACGGCATTGTTGACATTCGTTCTACAGCTGGAATGAAGGTGGGCGGAAAGGAGAAGGTGGTATTGTGGTCTGACGGCAAAATTGAATTAAACGGTGTGAAGGGTCTTTGGGTCAATGGTGGTGCTCTCCGCGTGGGTGAGGAGGGGGTCGAGAGCGGAGGGTTGAAGACTAACAGCACAATGACGTACCTCGAAGGGAGGATAGTTGTGGGAGGAAGCGATGAGATGCTGGTGAAGAACAAGGGCGGGTTGGAAGTGGAGGGGAGGAGGGGGGGGGTCGAAAGTAGGGTCAAGTTGGAGGGTGATAAGAGTGGGATTACGGTGTACAACGAACTTGACGCCGAGATTGTCCTCAGCAGCCCCAATAGAACTGGCGGGATTGTAAGTTTCCAAAACTCTGACGATGGGAAGGAGAAAGGCAGGATTGAGTTCTGGCAGGGCGGTGAGGCCGGGATCAGAAAGGGGGGCGGAAGGAAGGACGAGGGTGATACATCTCACTTCAAGGTTGTGGTGGACGGAAATGAGAGGCTCAGGGTGGACGAGAGTGGGAGACTGGGACTCGGGGAGGGAGGCAGGGATGGCGACTTGAAGGCTACGTTGCACTTGAGGGGTAGCGGAGGCAAAATAAAAAATACCTTCGAAGATGTCGCCTTGCTGATCGAGGGGAAGGAAGGCAACGTGATCGGGATGGTCGGAGGGGGGGAGAAGAAGGGGCATGTTAATGGGCTCGTCATGGGGGAGACGGGGGGTAGGGGGAAGCCAGATTTTTGGGTCGTCAGTCAGAGAGGTAGTGGGGGTGACAGGTGATCAAATGCGGAAGGGAGTGCACAAGGTGCCGCTTAGTTGGGTTAAAAGTTGAAACTAACCTTCCCCTCCTTCGCTCTTTCGCTCCTTCATTCCCTCCGCCTTCCTTCTCAGGTTCGAGGCTAACTCTCTCATCATCGGGCATAGCGAGGAGGTGACTGACATCAAGGGCGGTGGGCTCGACAAGCTCGATTTTCTCGAGGTGGGCGTAGCATTGAGCAAGAGTGGAAAGGTAGGGATCGGAGTTGAAAAACCGAGGTCGGCGAAACTTGTCGTTGGTGGTGCTGTAGGGGCGGCGAGGTACTTGTTGTTTAGTGACGCAAAGTTTGTGAAGGGCAAAACAGAATTGAAGGGAAGTGACGCCATTTCTGCCGCGAGGAAGGTTGCAGTTTATAAGTGTCGGTATGATAATACTCTGGACGGTGCAGGAGCCTGGAGGGGTATGGGAGGTGGAGAGGAGTACTGTATGGTCGCTCAGGAGGTGGAGAAGGTGGATAAAATGCTCGTTGAAGCCGGGGCAGACGGCGAAAAACTTGTCAAGGTCGAAGGCGTTCTCGCATTGGTCTTGAGGGGGGTGGGAGAAGTGGGTAACAACCTCGAGGCAATGGGTGAGAGAATGGAGGCAACGGAGGGGGATGTCGAGAGCGCCAAGGAAGATATGGTGAGGATGGGCAAGAACGTGACCAAGCTCAAGGGGGAGATAGATGAGGTGGCAGAGGAAGGGAGGGAGCTTAGGGAAGAACTTAGCGTTGTCAAGGGGGGCTTGCGTGAGATTAGAGCGGAGGTTGAAATGCTCAAGGGAGATACGGCAACCGATGCGGTGCTCAGGTCCGGGCTGAACAATACGGTTTGGGGATTCGTTAGCTTGCTCAACATTGCCAACCAGAGGATAAAGGAAGGTGAGGCGGGGGTACGACGAGCGAAGAGCGGGGCGAGGAGCGAAGCGAGAGGAAATTATGTTAGGTAGAGCTTTAGTTGTCGCTTCGCTCGTCATTCAATCTCACCTATGTTTAACCCCCACGCTCGTTGCAGTCTCAGAGCAAGTAGCCAAGCTTCAGGAGGAGGGGAGGAAATTTGAAGAGCGAAGCGCCAAGGGAGGGGGGCAGGACGATAATGCGGACAGGAACTTTTTCCTCGAGGAAGTCAATAGGCTACAGAGGGAATTCATGGACTCTCAAGACATCCCTGTTAAGGACACCCAGCTAAAGGCACTAAGAACAAAGTGGAGAAACGAGGCATACGAAGCGTTGAAACAGAGAAAAGAGGACAAAAACTTCTTCGAACGGCAAACCTAATTATGCAAGGAAGAAGAGTCTTTGCTTTAAAATACAATACCGAGGAGATTTCAATAAATGCACTACGTGCCGCTCATCTTTGCCTTATTCTTTGCCATCATGGCCTTATGGGAGATCTTATGTTTCGACCAATGTGCTTTCTGACAATCGCTCCCGCAATAACTGGCGTGGCGGCAGGGGCAGTGTTTGAGGGTCGTTGAGAGCATGTTGCAGTTATCCAAGCCCTCGCTTGCAGCCCTTGGATCTGCCGGTGCTGTTCCTTCGCCCTCCCTTTCTGTAACTTCCTAGTTCCAGCTTGGCCTCGTTTGTTATCAGCAAGACTTTTGGGTGCGAAACCCGTTTCCAAGCCTGGGTGTCGCCCTTTGGCAAACCTGGCCCGAAACTTCTTCACGCCTGTTAGGAGATCCGCAAGGAAATAGAGACATATTCTTTTGATGGGATTGCGGCCTTCCCACTTCTCGTAGTTCTCGCAAATGTAATCATAGAGCTTCGCCGCGTGCCCGTACTGCTCCATTATCTCCAAGCACTCGCCAGAGAAGTAAATCTGCTTGGACACGTTCTTGTTGAGAAATGACGTGCAAGATCGTCGTCGACTGCGAGCGAAATTTAGGTTAGTTTTATAGTATCGGATGCGGAGCCTTTTGATGTTCATGATCTCACCTTCCTCTGCCTCTAAACCCCACATGTAGATTTTCGCTGATACCATATGCACTTTGAGCAGAAACGCCGGCTTCTTAAAGTGCCTTTCCGTGAGGTGCATGCAGAAAGCTGCTGCGTCCTTCCAAGTAATTGTGGGTCTTTAGTGAACGCATCAAGAACACACAAAAGAATGTTGTCCTCGAGGTAATCGCACTGCTTCTTTAATAGCTTCGTCAAACAGTTATAGCAATGGTCTGTAGCATCGCGGCATACGGACCCAGCTTTGACCAGGCATCATCCCATGCCGCCATGTGGCATGTTGGTCCCTTGGAACGCAGAGATGATCTTCTTCCCCGTCACCTGCTCGGTCGTATGGACGGTGACAATTTCCCCGGGTGTATCTCCAGCCTCAATCTCAAACGTGATGTTATCAGAAGGATTCAGCCCACCTCCCAGGCCCGCATCAAAAACATGGAAGATTCTTTGGGTTTCATCGTCCAACGACATGTGCTTCTTCGCAAGCTTTTTTCCATGTTTTTTCACCAGGGAGGGTCAATGATGGTTGCCAGACGGTCTCGGAATTCTTCAAAGGAGGCCATCGAGGATCGTCAACGGGGTTGATGGGTTTTTGTTTTGGGGTTTTGGGGGATGTAAATACTTACTTGGGCAGGTAGAAGGGGGGGTTATATGTCGAGGGTAACGAAGTTGTATAGAATATTCTAATCGATGTTTTGGTGGAAATTCCTGAACTACGATTTAGCACATTCGCTTAATTGCTTGGACTCGTTCCTTTTTAACAAAAGTTTACCTTGGCCTCTTACCCCCCCAAAACGTTTTGATGGTCAGAAGGCGGTACAGCTTGCCGTTGGAGGCTACCGACCCTAGTTTTCATAACCGATTTACATCAATAAGAGAAGAGCCCATGAGAACAGAGCTAATAAACGAAAGCGGGCCCGAAGTTCCACCGCCTAAAGGTGAAAAATCAAGAAGCAAAGTTTGTTCAAAGCCTCGAGACCTTTATCTTGATGAATTTTTCTCCTGTCATGAATGGCTAAACATCGGCACGCCAACTGATGTGTAAAGAGTTGGAGGAATTGCTTTCGTGTTTTATCGGTATGTTTGTGCACCGTTTTTAATGGCATTTCTTAATATCCTTTTTTGGTCTTTCGGGTATGGTAGTGTTAAATGTAAGAATGAACTTATAGAGAGAGTGCAGGATTACGTCCCGGGGGACGAAGATAATCCCAAGAGTTTCTACCATCAGGGTCTCGGGGGTAATCAGCTTACCATGAGGTCCAATATAGTGCATAATTCTTCATCCAACAAGATCCAAGATGTCAGTGCCGCAGCAGTATTTGATTACCTCGAGCATAATGAAAATACTCCCGATTGGCAGAAGAGTGTTGATCAGTGTGTGATCCCCGAGTACTCACCCACGAAAGAGGGGCTAGGGACCTTTCACCTATCTTACGGAAGGATGTCTTTCCTCACTAATTTTCGCGTCGCGAGGTTTCTGGCTAATACAAGATACGATAAGGAAAACTTCTTCTTTGAGTGCTCCCAAAATTCCCCCTTCACCACGTGTGTCTACAGAAACAAGGTGGAACCAATAGAGGGCGAGGATGCCTGCATATTTCACTTTTATTGCACGGTTGCCCTGAATAGCGTCATTCTCTCCAAATTATTAAGTGAATCTTGGTGGGCGAAAACCCAACAAAACTTATTGGATCTACACTGTCAGCAGGTTTGGAGGGCCTACGACAGAGGATTGGATCTTACCGGTGCTCAACACAAGAAGCTTGGAGCTGACGCGCTCGGCGATGGGGAAGTGGACGAGGATGAGTGCATAGATTAGGAGGTTTGACAAGGAAGGGAAATCCACTGATGACGAGGAGGTCTAGAGGTATAATGCTTTTATGTATGTATGTTAATGGTGGAGTGGTATATTTAGTTTATACGAAGGCATTTGTTGCGCTGCCGCTATATATCCTTCTCCTCCTGCTTGGCCCTGCAGGACTTGAGCTTCTCATTTTCAGTTCTCGGGGTTGGAATTTCCTCGGATTGCGCCTTGAGCTGGATCTCAACGGTAGTCAGAAGGGCCATCATCTCCTTGACAGTATTTGCAAGGTCCGCATTGTTATCTGCTGGGCAGTTATCGCTCATAGCTCCTGGGGGCCTTGGCCTGACGAGGGTAGGAATGGCGTGGCTATGATATAAAAAGTTACGGTTGTGTTTAAATGGTATATGGGCGTAACATGACGTCGATATGAGCGTCAGTATCTTCAAACAACGAGTCTAAATTTAAAAGTGCTATTAACAGGATTATTTGTGTTTCAATAGGTATATTTTATTATGTATTTATGTTTAGATATATCACACTTAGAATTTTGTGTATTAATAAAATTGTCTTGAGTATTGTAGAGGTTTAATAATTAATGATATTTCATTATTTTATACTAAAGTATTCTTTTAAAATATATTTATAGTACATATATTGTAATATGTTATTGAATTGTCATTTATATTTATTTTTGAGGGTTCAAATTTGACGATTTTCATAATATAAATTAAGGTAATTTTGAGTAAATTTTATATCGTCTCAATAAATTTTAATATGAAAAATATATTAAAGTTTGATTTTAATTTGAAAATAGCTTTATCGATTTTTGCCAAATTTTTGAGCTCCTGTCTCTCGCGCAAATCGTATCTAGCGTAACTCGTCTCCTTTCTCTCACTATACTAGATTCAGTTTCTATCGTTTCAACTAGTTTATTGGGACGTATCGACTTTAGGTAAAAAGTTATCAGCTTTGGCTGATAACTTTTAACGAGGACCATCCCCAGTAGATGGAGGATGAGCACGACGACACTGACCTTGAGGTCGGTATGAACTTACCCGGGTTGCTGTCCGTTGGAGAGCTCAGGGGTCTCTTGAGCGATGTTGTTTCCTTTGAGATTGAAGAGGTGAGTAGATTTGATAAGAGAGATGAGGGACATTTGCCTTTCAAGGCCGGTCGTCTATTGGGCTACCCTCCCTCGAGCCGCGAACTCCTCCACTGAGCCGTGCCACTTCCCCTCTTCCCGCCCAGGATGATGCTGCGCCTGTTGGTCAGTATTCGACACTGTCCAAGTACTCTAAACCTGGTTTGTCCTCATGGCGTGCCAGATTGGCGACCCCCATTGTGAATTTCATGTATGACAACAAGTATGCGCTAAAATTGGTGTCTTCGGTCTTTCCTTTCCTCTTCTTCTTTTTCTGGTACACGAACCAGAAGAAAATTTAATCTTCTCCTTTTAGCTGAACAACAATCTATATATCTCCTTTGCTTCCTTCCTTCATTCCCTAATTCCTCCCTCCTTTCTACTACCTCCCTCCTTCTCCCCATCCTCCTTCTCCCTATCCCCCCATCTTACCACTTGTTCATAGTTGTTGGGGGTGGCCTATTTGGTTGGTACTCGTAATTTGCTTGGTACCTTCCCTCTCCAGCCCTCACTGTCCTCCCTTTTCCTATTCCTACGACGTGCCTGTTTCCCGCTGCCGCTGCCCCGTATTCGATCCCCGCCCTCCCCATGGGACTGTCTAGGAATCTGTGAGAAGTGAGCGAGGTGGGATCTGTTAGTTGTTGCACTGGCTGTCGCTTCGCTCCAGCCTTCGCTCTAGCCCCACCTTGTGTAATCATTCAGGGTGAAGGGGCAGGAGGGGGTGCGGTCAAGGTAGAGGAGCTCGTAGAAACGCTTCGAGTCCGGATGGACTGCGGACTTGTCATTCGGGTCGTCAACGCATGGGATGACCACTAGGGACCCAGGTTTCGAGTGCTGTGACGAGCGATGGAAGGTTTGCGTCAGTTACATATGCTGCCACTTCGAATGGCTGTCACTTCCCCCTTCACCCCTCCTCACCTCTTTCATACTTTCCAGGCAGGGCGACTCTAATAACCTTTCCAGCTCCCCATCTGCCACGCCCGCCGTGGGTAGAACAAAGGTCTGAAATCCATTGGAAATCACGTAGACATAACCAGGACTCATGCTCTCACGAGTGAGAGGGAGGGATAATTTGGTTAGGCACGAGGGCCAGAACAAATCACGCTTGGGCCTCCCGCACCACACTTTGGGGTCCCAATTACCCTCCTTTTCGTCATCCCCTTCCTCCAATAGAAATCCATTTCCATCAATCTCCGATAAGCATACAAAGACGGGGCGCAGAAGCTTCATCAGTCTGCCCTCCCCCCCTTCGATCCACTCTTTTCCTTCCCTTCCCTCATTATCGTTTTTTAACAGCACACATTTCTCGCCCGCCATGCACAGCGCTGGCAAGGAGCTCGTGATGTGACACACGTCTGCGTTGGATTGATACCGGGCGAAGAATTCCCCGGCTTGCCTTCTCACCAATTTCCTCTTTTCCTCCTCCCCCTTCTCTGCGACCCCCCCTCTTTCCATTGCCATACCCATGATAGTCCAAATAACCGACTCTGCCCTGAAACCCTTCAACCACTCGCCTTCCCCCTTCCCCGCCTCCCACCGCCTGCTGCAAACATTCATCCATCTTCGTCCTGCCTCATCCGTGTAAATGACAGAGACTTGTGCGACCAGGTTGCCGTTCAAGGACCTCGCCAGGGTTCCGAAGGACGCCTTGTGGTACTCAACCTCGACAGTGAAAGTGTCGTCTGGGTGCAACCTGGGGGTATGGAATGCTGCTGGATTGTGGGTTGGGGGCGCTGGGGGATCGTTGCCCTCCACATAATCAGGGTAAGGAACCGAAGAAGGGATTATGAAGGTCGCAGACAAAGAGGAATCCGATGTGTCGACACAAGGACCAACAATTTTTGTTACGTGGAGCGCTCTGCTCACTCTGACCCTGCACACAACATCGCTCCACCCCTTCCTCTTCCCTCTGTACCCCTTCTCCCCTCCGACGGCCTGTATCCAGCCGTTACACTTTTTCAGATACGAACGGGCCTCGTCCAGTTCCCTTGCTGAGACCGCGGAGGGAAGAGAATCAGTGTACAGGAGAATGTCGGCACCTCCAACTATGCTGGTTAGAAAGCAAGCAAATTTCACTGCTTCGGCAACCTTTTTCAGTGGCTGCCTTTCTTTCACCAGGCGCTCAACGGTTGATTGTGCCTTGCTCGTGTCAATCACTTTCAGTTGATCGATAGAACATGGCATGATCACATCGTCGAAATCCGAAATGCTGATAGTCTGCTTACCCCCAACAACGTTGATTTCATTGCCGCCGGCCACAACGATGAAATGACCGGGCTCAATTATACCAGGGGGAGGGGGCGAAGAGACAAAAACGTGGATGGTTTTCGGTAGAGTGGGCACGGTTCGCATGTTCGTCGTCACCAAGTATCTTCTGTTTGGCTCGACCAGGTCCGTCCTGTCAGCGTCGTAATCATAATCGTCTTCCATTTCCCCTCTTCCCCCCCCTCCTCTCTGGCCTTTGGAGTTGTAATTGAAGGGTAGATCCATATAATTGTTGCAGAAAACGCAGCTCCAACCTCCGTTCTCTGCAAAGTTGTAAGGGTTCAAAAATCCCATGCACTCGACGCATCTCACGTACCTCACCCCCCGCCCCTGCTCTGTAGGCTGTGGCGCCAAGAGATGGTATGGAGAGAACGTCAGCGTGAGCGGGAGGGGCATGTTCGAAGGAGCCGTCGTGGGGTAAAAATTATACAACGACGAGAGCATTGTGGGCTCATAATCTTCTTCGACTGCCGCAGTGCCATCAGAGTTCATTGAAGTCGCCTCCTTTGTTGATTTTGTAGAGTCCTTTATTTGCTCTTCTCTTTGCGAGCCTTCTAGCCGAGCCAATTTTGATTGTGCTGTTCCTGCTTTAGGATCAAAGTTGGGTTTCCTCTCAACCCCACCCTTAAAAGTGTCTACTTTGGACCCAGGCACGAAAGCTTTCCGTTCTGAAGGTTCTTTGCGAGCAGTGGTTATAGGGGTCTGGACTACGCTTTTCAGCTCTACCTTCTTGACTTCCTTCTTTGGTACTTCATCCTTGAAAAAAATATTCTGGTTCGCCTTGTATGAGGTTGCTATCGGGGTGGGTGGTATCGTAGGACGGGCTATACTTGGCGGATCTTTGACAACAGAGGGAGGGGGAACAGGAGGGGGTGGAGGCGCGAATTTATGAGATGTTGCTATTGGGGTTGGAGGAATGGGAGACGCACTTTTCGGCGGAGGCAAAGATGTAGAAATTGGATCGGCAAAAGGACGGTGGGTGGTCCTTGGAAGAGGTGGGGGAGGGCGAGAAATTGGCGCAGGGACGGCCTCAAGGATTGGCACAGCATCGACAGGCTTGGCATCGACAGGCTTTTCCTCACTCTGCTTCTTCTCCTCGGAAATTTTCTTCTCTCTCCCCTCAAAATCCTTCATGCCGGACGACGCGCGGGTACCGGGACCGCCCCCCCCGCCAACGTCGCCGGACGATCCCTTTTTCATCCCCTTCCCCTCCACCACGGGCTTATCAACTTTTTTAAAAACAAAAGGTGGAGGAGGCATCATCCCCGTTCTTCGCTTGACAACATCGCCATCACTAGCAGGATTCTTCCGCCTAGATCGAATCGGAGAGAAAGGAGCTGGAGGGAGCTTGTATGATGAGGAGGAGGACGACATTTCGTTAAGCTGTCCTATAGGTTTGAGTGAAGGAAATATATACGACAACAAACAATCAAAGTTTCAGCCCTACAAATGAACAACCGGACAAATGCCAAGTTAAAATTCGTTGCTTCTATGATCTTGAAGAAGTTCTTGGGCTTTTAACAGGTTGAAAACAAAATTGAGTCAATCAAAGTCTAGTAATGGATGAAAATGATCCTAGATTTCCTACTCTAGATAAATTACGTATTAATAATGATGGATTTAACAATAATTTGCACTTAGATTTATTTTCTGGTGTTGCTGGAGGTAATTATATTTCTTATCATCCTTCGTCTCTCGTTTGTATCCCCTTATTCCCTAATATCGTTACTAATATCACACAAATATACAACCATCACACAAATTACAGATATGTTAGTTGCTTCATTACTTAATACATCACCAAATCTATTAAATGAATTAATAAACCTTCTAAAATCAATGAAGGACATTTCGTCAGAGTGGGAAATTAAATATGACGTAGTTCACAAGGGCGACGGGATGATAAGCGCAGGCCACTTTCAAGTAGAGAGCGTTTGGGGCGAGGTTGATGCTGGAAGGCGCCACGACGATGATAATAAGAATGATCATGTGGAGGATAATGTTGGTGATCATGATCACGAAGGCCACGATCACTCCCACGGCCACTCCCACGGGCATTCACACGAGCATTTGCACGATAGCTCCCACGAACACCCCCCCTCTCATTCCCACTCTCATTCCCACAACGGTCCTCTCCGAACCTTACCCTACGTCCTCTCCATCATTTCCCCCCTCCCCCCCTACGTTTACCACTACGCGTCAATGTCGTTCCTCCACCTTGCCCACGCCGAGGCGAAGACTCACGGCACCTCCCTGAACGAGGTTCACTTCCACGAGGTTGGCGCCATTGACAGTATCATTGATGTCTGTGGGTTCTGGTCCATGTGCTACCTCCTCAACGTCGATCCGGGCAAAATATCCTGCTCAGGAATACCCAGTTCCGAGGGTACCGTGTGGACGGAGCACGGGATACTTCCCGTCCCGGCTCCTGCGACAGCCAGATTGATGGAGGGGTTCAAGGTTGTTCCCGGTCCCAAGACCGCTTCTGGAGAGCTGTGCACTCCGACCGGGGTCGCCATTTTGAGGGCCGCCCTCTGGGATCCAACCACTCAGACGCTCGACAAGGAGAGGGTTGGAAGGTGGAGAGGGGTCGGGGGCACTGTAGGGGTCGGAGCTGGGACGAAGGAGTTCGGAGGTCACCCGAATATTCTCCGATGCTTCATAGAGACAGGGGGCAGCAACAGTGCATTCCCCGGAAATGGGGCGCGGCCGCAGCTATCCCCCGAGCGTCACTCCCAAAGCGCTCCTGCTCCTGCTTCCACTCTCGAAGAGGAGGTATTAGACGACGATGATTACTGGCTTAAGTATGGGGTTGAGCGCAACGCGTTGGCTACAACCAGCCAGGATCCAACCAGCCAGGTCCCTGCACCTTTGACCATGTCCCCTCCCCATCTTGAAACGATACCAGTGCCCCTTCCATCGCCTCCCCGCAATCATACCGCGCACCCTACTCACCAAGAATACGACGCCGACGAGGAGATGGTCGTGGTCAGCCGATCGATGTTGAAGAAGATGGTGGAGGACATGGTCCACGAGAAAATGTCACTAGATGCCAAATCAGCGCCAGGAGCTTCCTCCCATTCACAGAAGCACCCAACGACCACATGCAATCGCGCCAGAGCGCTCTCCAAGCCAAATGTCGATGCTTTCTCACCCAAAACTTCTACAATCGATTCACCCTTTTGGTCCCTCTCGCAGCTCCTTCTCCTTCGATGCAATCTTGACGACATCACAGCCGAGGTCATCGGACACGTCTCAGAGCTTCTAATGGAATCCGGAGCCCTCGATGTATGGATTACGGGGATAACAATGAAGAAGAGCAGGAGCGCCATAGAGTTCAACGTCCTCTGTAACGAAGAGGACGGGGCAAGATTTTTGGAAGTAGTATTCAGGAACACCACCACGCTCGGTATTCGGTGCGAGAGAGTCGAGAGGGCAGCATTGAGGAGAACCCTCCAGGAAGTCGACACGAAGATGGGGGAAGATCCTATCGTTAACGTCAAGGTCGGTTGGCTTGGTGAGGATGCAGTCACAATTCACCCCGAGTACGAGCAGTGCAAAAGAATCAGCAAGGATACTGGGATACCGATCAAGGTCGTGATGGATGCTGCTCGCGTCGGGGTGTTAAAATGAGCCAAGGCATTCTTTATTAAAGTTAAGTATCCTTTTCTGCGAGATCGAATTGAGGCCCCTCCTTGTCCCATCTTGAATCATTTTTACCCCATCCTCTAGGGATTCTTTCCCCAATAATGTTGTTCTGCAGATTCGCAACCTCGCTTGGCAAAGACTCTTTTTCTTCCACATAATGGCGACGGAAGATGTAGCACTGCAAGGGCGAGCCCGAGAACCAGGGCGACAATTCTACCAGTCTCGCAGGCGATGCCGCAGGCCTCGTGATATTGTTCCCCTTCTTTCTCTCAATCTTCTTCATTTCCTCAACTCTGGAATTCAGCACCTCAGCTCTCGTATTCTCTTGGTTCTGGAGAAATTCTTGCCTGCTTTCTTCGTCAGCTAAAGCCTTCCCGAGCCTGGACAATTGATCATCCGGCTTTGTCGTGAACGCTGCCACAACTTCAGCCAGCTGATCCTTAGTGTATCCCCATTTCGCGTGCGCCTCCTCATTCTGAAAAACTTGGAAAATTTGCGGCACTGTCGCTGACCATCCCCCATCAGCGATTTTGCCAGTTTGCCCATATCGACCTTGGTCGAAGTCTTGCTAGTTTCTAGTGGTATAGTAGACTGCATCTTCTGTGGCCCAATAGTCCCTTTCTTCACTTGTTCGTTTCCCGTCGTGTTTGCCACAGCCAATGATTCTGGCGTCCCTGGAGTACTTCCGGAGTACTGGATCATTCTTGTAATCTCTGAACGAGTCGCGTGCATAAGGTATGATCATGCAAAATGCGACGGGTTTTCCCTCTCTGCTTCCTTCTTCAAGCAGATTCCCCATCTTGGTTTTGCAGCGGATGATGCCTTGTTTGTCAAAGGGAGGATTGATTTCGTAGCAAGCACATTCACTCGGAACTATTTGGTCGTAGAAGGAGCCTTTGGAGTCTGTGTCTTGGAACAGGGAACAGTACCTGCGATGAGCCGGAGTGAAAGGAGTCAGACAAAGATCTCTTGCAGCTCGCTACAATCGTCCCACTCGATTTGTTCCTCCCGTCCTTCGCTCCTCGTTCCTCGCTTTTCCTCACCTTTCCCCGGGCCAGCTCCTGTTCAGTGGGCTCGCAAACGACTCGTGGTTGCAACCGAACACCCTCTCGAGGTTCCCCACAGTCTCCATCGTTATGTTCGCCTGAGCTCCAACCCCGAGCATTGCGAAAATTTTGCATCTCTGCAGCACCAAAAACATTCTTGTAATGATTCTTTGATTGAAGGGGTCGTCGGAGAACTTTACGTAGAAGAAGTACCTATGGATATATGGGCCGTCCACCATGTCACCGAGACAATCCTTTTCGAGATTTCGTCATATTATGATAGAGTGACAAACTCATATTTCTTGTCTGCAGCTGTGTCCTTATCATGGTCATAACTGAAAGCAAACTTGAGTAGCTGGTGGCTAAATGGGCGGCCTTTCAAGGAACGCTTTATGTCGGCGAGGTGAGCCTGCAATTTCTCTATCGCCGAGTAAATTTCACTAGCGAGTGTTTTGGCCTGCTCTAAATCAACAACACTTGTTCTGTCCTTTGACGATCCTGGACCACACCTGACCTGTTTCAAGAAGAACCCAAGACTCTTGCGCTTACCAACAACATTCAGGTGCAGAAATACCCGGTCGCCACCGTCTTTATCATACAGCACATAAGGCTCATTAATGAGGCTTCCATGGACGAAGAATATCCAATTCTGAAACATCGTAACGATTGCTTTCCTAATATTTTTCTTATTCGGAACGTCCTTCAACTTGCCATTACCGTCAACCTCAAGGCAGTGTTCTAGTATTGCTGCAAGGCATCAATGATATAGGAGTTCAGCAACTCCACAACCTTTTGTGGGCCGTGTGTGGGTGCTCGTCGAAGGCCTCTAAGACCTCAACCATACCACCAATGTCAGCCCTCCCTTTCAACCAAGCATTGTGTAGGTTTTCAATGAAATTCATGGCCTCTGCGTCCTCTTTCTGCGCCGCTCTCTGGCTCCTTTCCTCCCTACGCCTCCTCGCCTTGGCAGAATTTTGTTTGGTCGACGCCCTCTGTGAAACCATTTCCGTCGCGGTAAGGGGGACAAATTCCTTCTCTCCCTCCCCTTGCTTTTCTTGGGATTTCTTCTTTGACCCATTTGCTGTCTTTTTCCCCAAAACTTTCTGCGATCTACCTGTATCTGCAAACTGGTGCTTATTTTTACCCCACATCACAAGGTCGAGAGGATTTAACCCCAACAACGGTTTCTTGCTGCAGCGACGAGCGGAGGAGTGCTGTGTTAATTCTGGTAAGACTGAGGAAGGCGGCTTGGCTCCAACTCTCACCTCTTTCGTTCTGCACCACCCGTTTGGGGCGCCTTCCTTTTCGGGATACTAGCGATATTTGCGCTAGCGATATAATCCGGATTACTTCTTTTGAGCGGCCCTGCGGTGTGTGATTGTCTCACCGCCTTATTCCCTGTGACCACCTCAAACGGTTTCGACGATGGCTTCGACGATGACCTCACCGGCACTTTCTGACCACCACAACTCCCATTATCGTATTCACTCTCATCGTCTGAGTATCCGACAGCCGCCTCGAAGGCCTTCTTTTTGTTCAGCTGGCGCGCCTTCGTAGTATTCTCTTCACCCCAGACAGAAGTTGTAGAGTCATTCCACCGAATTATGTACATGTTGCTCGCATCATCGTCAAAAATGCCATATTTATCAACACTGTCAACCTCCTTTTCAATGTTTGTTACTTTCCCATCAACCAAAGTGTTGCCATCCTTCTTGGAAACTTGTGTACCTATTCTGTTTGTTCCAGTCGGCGAAAGTACCCGTGTCTTCCTCTTCTTCATCTTATCGACCGACTCGTGCTGTCCTTTCTTTTTCTTTCTAACTATTTGACCAACTGTTTCTTCATCAATTGGTTCCTCCCAATTACCATCCTTACTCTTAGGGCATACAAAGTGCCACATTTCCTATGTTCCAAAAAAGCCGTATCTTCAGGTTTCTTGATGTCCCCAAAACCATCATAATCTCCATATCCTTCATATTTCTTTATCACCTGCAATGAGTGAATCACAGAAAGGGTTAGAACGAGGGATGGCGAAAAGTGAAGCGAAGCGAGAAGAAAAGAAGGTTGTTGGCTATTGCGCAGGTAGTAGTATACGGTCGTCGCTTCGCTCCTCCTGTCCTTCGCTCCTCCCATCCTTCCTCCCTCAGCCTTACATCCAAATGTCTCTTAAACCAACTAGGTACATCGAGATCCCTTATGATATGTCTTACGAAGAGGACTCACTGATCTCAGAAAGTACCAAGATAAGTATATCTACGAAGCAGAGACCAAAGGAAGAGGGAGACAAGTGGAAAGCGGAGGAGTGGGAAAGTCCTTTCTGTGGTTTTAGGCCTCCTCATAGGTTCGATCTGCAAGAGAAGAAGAGGACCCTAAATTGGATGAGTGATGGGGTCAAAAACGATTTTATTATCTTGTGGTTTACCAAAAAAATGAAAAAAATGTGGGGGATTTATTTTGTCTTTGACCAAGCCCCATTTTAACAGCCCTCTGAAGATACGGGGTTAAAATCGCACATTTTTGCTATTGTCCTTGCATATTTGATACTACTCAATCATCTTTAAACCATTAGGATCCTTCCTCATCAAGACTCAATATCATGAACCTGATCACGAAAGTGTCCACATGCTCCCTGAACCAGCACGCGATGTCCTTCTCGACAAACCTGAGGAACATAAAGGAGGCAATTGAGTTGGCCAAGGCTTCTCAATCGAGGTACCTTCTAACTCCAGAGCTAAGTTTGTGCGGGTATGGCTGTGAGGATCACTTCCTTGAGCCTGACACTGAAACCCACTGCTGGGAGGTGCTCGCCGCTCTCGCTCCGTTGACGTTGGACCAACCTAGCTTTTTGCTCGATGTTGGGATGCCGATTGTCCTCAATGGGAGTAGGTACAATGCCAGAGTGGTTGTTTGTGATGGGCAGGTTGTGGGGATACGGCCAAAGACTGTCATGGCCGACGACGGGAATTACAGGGAGGGAAGATGGTTCACTCCTTGGCAAGGCGCGATTGGGGAGGTGGAGGAATTCTTGCTCCCAAAGGCCTTCATTGATTCCATCCCAGGCTGCGCTCAGCGGGTTGCACCCTTCGGGCTTATCGTGTTCCAAACTTCCGACGGCCTGAAGCTCAGTTCAGAGACTTGCGAGGAACTGTGGTCCCCCGAGAGCCCCAACGTGGAGCTGAGTCTGATGGGAGTCGAGGTGATTGCCAACGGTAGTGGGAGGTGAGGCTGAGCGAGGAGCGAAGGACGGAAGGAGCGCAGCGACGACCGTATACTGCATAGCACTGCAACTAGCAACCGAAGGGAGGAGCGGCTGGAGCGAAGCGACAGCAGTATACCGTCTTTCTCTCTTGAAGCAGAGAACCTTTAATTAGGAGGAGCGAGGCGACGACTGTTCTTCTCAAACTTCCTTTGGACTCGCTTCGCTCTTCCTACAACTAACAACCTTCCGCTCGTCGCTTCGTTTCCCGCCTCACCCCTCATCACAATCATTTCCGCGATTCGCTTCGCTCATCGCAGCCACCACGAGCTAAGGAAGCTCCAAAGGCGACTTGAACTCATCGTCGAGGCCACAAAGAAGAATGGGGGGATCTACCTCTACTCTAACCAGCGGGGATGTGATGGATCTCGGTTGTACTACGACGGCTCCTCCATGATTGTTTGCAATGGGCAGGTTCTGAAGCAGGGAGTCCAGTTTGGTTTGAAGGACGTCGAGGTGCTTACGGCCACGGTGGACATCGAGGACGTCAGGAGCTACAGGGCGTGCCGACCAAGCTTCAGAGTGCAGTCTGCTGGTCACTTTCCTGCTCCCAAGCTCACTAACCTGGACTCTACGGAA
>Ga0115006_10000315_pt1 | contig 25608 bp, 15 predicted proteins | sample ArcOceMetagenome_3_FD_88943 | JGI IMG/M metagenome (GOLD analysis project Ga0115006, IMG submission 88943) | Marine eukaryotic phytoplankton communities from Arctic Ocean - Arctic Ocean- Svalbard ARC20M Metagenome | ecosystem: Environmental > Aquatic > Marine > Oceanic | place: Arctic Ocean...
CCAAAAAGCCACCAAGCAAGTGCGACTTGAACGACGAGAGCTGGTTTGGTTCATCACGCACGAGATGACCGTGATTTACGGATTTGAAGCCAAAACTGCCGCGCGGATTGATCGGTTAATCGGGAAAAGAGAACCGACACAGCTGGCAAACACGACCTTGGACGAGTTCACCGCGAATAATTTTGGGTATAATCGCACCGGCTGCCGTAATAAGGAGGATTGCAATGCAACATCTGAAGGAAAAATGACTGCGTTCACGGACGCAGATGTAGTCAGGTCAGTAAGTAGATGACGAGGGCAATGAAACGGAAACATCGCTGACTATTCAATATCGAAACGCCTGCAAGCATCTCGGGAAAAGAGCGGATCGGTGCTACAAGTGAGGCAAGCGTAAAATGTGACAATCGCATCAGGCAACACGAAACGAAGGATTCAGTCTGTAACGGAGTGAGTCAAGCACTAGCAGATTGCCAGATCCAGGCAACGAACAATACAAAAGAACGCGTAAAGTCGTTAAACGGCAGCTAATGTACCAACAATTCACATGTTTGCAAGCTACGCGCAAAAGTAGCTTGGGATGTCTTCTCAAACGAGAAAAACTAAAATGAAGCGATTGTATAAAGGAAAAGAATGATTGAATTCATGATGCTTGCAAGAGATTCCTGTGCATTTTATGCGTTTCGTATTATTACCGCCCTAAACGCGCAGTTTCCGGTTCGTTAAAGAACATATTGTTTGCGATCGCATCGAAGAGCTACGATGCAGATTATCTTGCGCGAATAGGGCCATTCGAGGCCGTTAGCGCAATGAAAACGATGCACATTTCGCATAAATACATCACAAACGAGCAACTGTAGTTTAGGCTTGCTGTCAAACCCGCTTTCTTCAACGGCATCTCGCTTGCAATCAATAAAGAGACGACGTTATCATGCTATAAAGGGCGCTTCGCGCCAATACAAGTACCGTGTTCATTGTGCCTCTCAATCGCTGTTCAAAAGCTTATCGCTCTGCAAGTATGAACAACATCTGAGCTTGAGGTGGAAAGAATAGCATGTCACATGTATCTCGTAAGATAATTAGCGATACGCTTCTGTGTGGACAGGAGGCCTGTCGATGTTTTCACGCCTAAGACGACCGTGAGAACGCAGCGAAGTAATGCACAGCACAGTTGGACACCTATCGCACGATAAGCTGCGCGCTGCGACAAATTCTCGGCTGGTAGTCATCTGACTGTCTTGATGTTCATAGAATGAGTTTTCTCACATTGTAGTTCCGAGTAAGCGCGTTTCCCGCTTCGACATCGACAGATGCGATTGCAGGATCCGCCAGCTCGCAAAGTGCGGATTCTTTTTCAAGGCGCTTGCGCGTCAGAGTGGTGTTTCTCTCTTTTTCTGCATGAAAGGAACAAACCATTTCAAGCACTGAAAAGTTTACGGAAAACATAATTTCGCGACCTTAGCCCGCACGGACACTTTTTCTTCTTCGCGTTTCACACGGGAATGGTCTATGCACATTTGTTCACCATGCGCAAACATAGCGTCGAAAATCACACTCCTCTTCGGAATGCAGTTTCTCTTTCAGCGAAGATCTTTTCGTTCCGGTATATGTTGCCGATTCCACTACGTTGTCGTGTGTCTTCCGAGAGGACATAGACTATATATATTGTCTTTTGATATCGTCCACCGTCAATGGCTCACAGCTAACTCCATTAATTAATCGATTCGCGATACAAACGTCTCTGTTTCCTACTCGAAAATGGTCTGTTTTACTCCGGTTTTCCATCATCTTTGGGAAAGAGGTCCGTCCCGTCTCGCATTCTGTGATGAAGAAACTCCGTTCTTGATGTTTGGTCTCCCCTTGTATCGAGTTTTAGTACGAAAATCTTGAAAATACAGCTTTTCTGCGACCAAATCCAATCAGTCGCATGGTGAGGTTGCTTCCGGAAATGCTATTTCAGCCGTCCCTCACTGCGTAAACAGTCTTGTTGTTGGTTTCTCTCGTTTTCCGGCTGGGCGAAATTTTTGATTTCGGCACATTCCGAATCTCGTCAGTTTTGGTCCAGCCCAGTTCCGACCAGTTCAACGGCTTTCACGAAAGCCCGTTCGCCTGGAGTTGACAAGCAAAGTATATCGCGCCGCCGTATCGCACCCCAATCCGAAGGGTGCGAGCGGACAGCATGAGCCAGGATGTGGATCAGAGCGATACGGCTTCGGGTGCGGTGGGGGCGATGATGCGCGAGAGGGTAAGCAAGGTTCCTGTGTCCCGTGGCGAAAACTCGGCACGAAATTCCACGTCCTCGGTGGCGACCTACCGAAGCTTCTCCACCTGACCGATTAACATCTCCCGCGTTCGCTCTTATTACCGCGCAGGTGGATATGTTTGCTGAGGAGCTAAAGAGTGCGAGGGAATACAGTGATGCCATCAACAGACTGTTGCAGGTGAGGGACCTGACGCAATCGGACGTCGCGTTTTCTTCAGACAGATCCTTCGAGATTCCCCCGACCTCGGGGGGTTCCCCTGCCTACTCTAACCATTCTTCGCATCGTATTCATCTCTTAGACTCAGCTCAACACGCTTGAAGACGACGGCGGGGAGTCGCAAAACAAGAAGAAGAGCAAGGATCGACCGAAGAAACCAGCTCCGGAGGGGAAAGCCAAACGGAAGGCACAGAGCTCTGTTCGCGGTGCCAGCAGCAGGAAAGCTCTCGGAGATGTGGAGCTCAACGAAAGGCAACGGCGAGCACACCCAACTGAAAAGCCGTCGACCACAAGCGACACATCCACATCCGTCAAGGGGGTGTCCATGCGCGAAGAGAAAGCCATGGCCCTGGAGGCTGGTATACAACGCCTCCAAAAAGACGTCGAGCGACACCGCGCAACTGAAGCAAGTTTGCGCGCAGCCCTCGACGCAGAGACTGAGGTTTGGAAGTTTGACTGTTCAGTCAGCGACGAAGACGAGCTCCACGAAAAGCTCGCAGCTTCGCTAGATGCACAAGCACAGATGCAGGAAGAGTTGGCCCGGGAATTGACCCTGAGGATAACTGCGGAGGAAGCATGTGAGCAGGCCAAAAAACAGTGCTCCTCCTTGCAACGTGACTTTGACAACCTCAAGGGGGACGTTGCACAACGCGCAGCTACGTCGAAAGAGCGAGACGACCTGTTGGAGGAGCTTCGTCGCGAAAACGAAGCCAGACATACTGCTGAGATGGCTTGCGAGGCGGCGCAGAAACGCGTTCAGACTCTGGAGAATACGCTCGCGGAGCAGAGCAGTGAGCTGCGCTCGCGCACGAATGAGAACTCCCAAGAAATCATGTCCAGCCTGAAAACTGCGAAGGCAGAAGCGGCGCAAGCTCGAGTTCGAGTCGAAGAAACTCTAGCAGCCATAACGAGATCTAAGCAAGCCGAACGTGGCGCTCGAAAGTCTGAGGCGGCTACCGTAAACGCTGCCCGTGCAGAGCTGGAAGAGTTGAAGAGGAGGCTAGCGGAGGAGTCGGAGAAACGGCAAAAAGCTGAGGCCGAGGCACAAACAAAGGAACTGGAGTTGAAACAACACATCAACAGGGAAAAATCTCACGATTCCAGCGAGATGGATGATGCCATTCAGTCGAAAGAGATGGCGGAAGCGCAAGCCTCCATGCTTCGATCGTGCCTCGAAGACACTGAGGAAATGCTTGAAGAGTCCAGAGCTACCGCTCGCACCTTGGAGACAAAACTGAAGGAAATGCAGGCCACGCAGAAGAGTGATCCTTCTGTGGATGAAACATTGCAAACACTCCGTTCACGAGCAAAAGAAGCCGAGCAAAACGCCGCTGCAGCTCGCTTGACAACTGAGCAAGCAGAGGAAGAACTGACGACCGCAAGGCAAGGTGCTGAAGATGCGGCGCGAGACCTCAAAAATTTAGTCGCTGAGCATGAAGCAGCCATTTCGCGTCTGCATGCCGAATCAAAGGAGAAGGATGAGTCAATCGAGACTCTAAGACGTGCACATGATGAAACACTTAACAAATCGAAGGTGCTTGATGAGATGCTTCTCCGGGCTGAACAGACAAAGCGCCAGCTCAACGAACAATTGTCAAAGGCCAACGCTGAAGTAAAAACCTTGATTGAGGCGGGCAATCAGTCTAATGACATTGATGTTCAGGAGCAACTCTCATCCATGCAGCAAAAACTGACATCTGCCGAGGATGCTAAAAGTGGTGCAGAAGCCAATCTGGGGCAGGTGCAGGAGGAAATGAAGCTTTTGAAGGTGAAACTTGCAGAAAAGGAGGCTAAGGACGCTGGAACAACCGAACTCGTACCTGTCGAGGTGACACCAACTGATGACATGGTTGTGCAGACTGACCCGCCTCCCCAGCTCATGGACATTTGCACACAAGTGGATGCAGGCATCGATGTCCGCGTGCAGTTAAGCGCTGTTGTTGAAGAAAAGACAAAGGAGCTGGAGGAAGTGCACGCAAGATGCATCGCGGCTGAAGCAAAACACGCTGCCGACTTTACAGCGATGAAGCAACTTTGCGATGAGCTGAAATCTGAGGCCGAGAGCTCTGCACATTCTGCAAATGAACTTGAGTCCAAGCTTGTACGGACTGTGCAGAGATCTTTAGATCTAGAATCCGAGATCGCGTCACTACGGGATGAAGCAACGTTATCATTGGACATCAAGGTTAAGGAAGTCGTTGTCGCCACCCAGGCTGCAAGAGACGCTCTGGTGAGCAAGTCAGCTGCTGAGACAGAGATTCAGCAGCTGAAGCTTATGCTCTCCAAATACGAAGAGGCGGCATCTTCCAATGATGCGATGAAAATTGACGTCGTGGAGCTTCGAGAAGCCCTCTCAAATGCAGCCGTGACAATTAGGAACCAGGAAGCATCGTTGTCTGAGCTGACCATCCAGCTTGAAGCTGCGGACGCCGCATCCGCTGATGCCGAAGCCCGACACACTTCGCAGCGAGGTGAGTTGGCGGCAAAGTTGGAGCAAGCGGAGGAGAGTTTGCAGACGACACGGGCGGAGAACTCAAAACATGAGTGGACCATATCAGAGTTGAAGTCTCGCCTTGAGATGTCCGAGCTCAATTGTCATGGCATGCGGGATGAGGTAGAGAATCTGAAGAGCTCTCTTATGGATACCTCTGAGGAAAATACTAGATTGGGCAGTGCTGCAAGCGAGCATACAGCGGAATCACAGGCAAAAGTATCAGAGTTACAACGTTCCTTGAGTGATGCCTTGCGCGAAATAGAAGGATTACGTCTTCTTGTCAAGCGCTTCACGGCTGACTTGAACGATTCGGAAGATCGCTTTACTCGACTTCAGGGCAAATCGGAAGCTTCGGCGAGGACTGCCTCCGAGCTAAAATACCGGTGTGATGCTGCAGAGAAGCGAGCATTGGAAATTGATGCCGCGTTTACTGCTTTCAGGACAAATGCCAAAGCTACGCTAGAGTCGCAAGGGAATCAGCTTATGGAAGCGCAACGTGCTGTCACAGATGCTGCGACGAAAACAAAGGCAGCTGACGAAGAGGTTCAGCGGTTGAGGCTTGTCACACAACGAATGGAAGCGACATCATCAATCGACGAGGCGCTGAAAGTTGAGGTACTTGAGCTCCGAGAGGCTCTGCGTGAAGCACAAGAAGCTCATGAAGTCCAGGAAGCATCGTTGTCTGTGCTGACCGTCCGGCTTGAAGCTGCTGAAGCCGCGTCCGCTGATGGCGAAGCCCAGAACGCTCTGCAGGTGGATGAGTTGGCGGCAAAGTTGGAGAAGGTTGAGGAGAGCCTGAAGACGACCCGAGCTGATAATGCGAAGCACGAATGGGCAATTTCAGTGCTTACATCTGATTTAGACATGGAAAAGTCTCGGACTGCTGCTAAAGAGCGCGAGATTCTTGAGATCAATGAGGCGCTTGTGGTGGTTCGCGCGGAAGTTCTGAGTGCATCCAGTGAAGCTGACGCGAAGCTTTCCAGCACGGCCAGCGAACTTTCGGAAGCCCGGCAAGCAATTGAGCAATACCGTCACGAGCTCGATGAAGCACGCCAGCTCTCTGATCGTCTCGCAAGCGAGCTTGATGTTTCGAAGCAAGAACTCTTGACCGCTGCAGCTGACGCTGCCGAGTTCAAGAAAAATATTGAAGCGAAGTGCGTTGAGGCTGAGACGCAAGCAAATGAAGCGGCCGCTGCGCTTTTGTCCTTCAAGCAGGACGCACATGCAACCTTAAAACAGAAAACGGACGAGCTGGTAGCATTATCGGGTGTTGCAACTGATGCCAAGGCGGCCAAGGATTCTGCTGAGACTGAACTTCGTCGACTGAGACAGGTTGTTGCCCAGCATGAAGCCAACGTATCAATGGATGAAGCGATGAGAAGCGAGGTGATTGAGCTTCGTGAGGCTCTCAGTGACGCACTGGAAGCTCACAAGAATCAACAGATGTCATTGACCGAGCTGACCATTCGGCTTGAAGCTGCTGAAGCCGCATCCGCTGATGGCGAAGCCCAGAATGCTTTTCAGCGGGATGGGCTCGCAGCAAAGTTGGAGCAAGCGGAAGGTAGCCTTCAGACGATGCGCACAGAGAATGCGAAGCACGAGTGGATCATATCGGAGTTGAAGTCTCAAATTCAAGTTGGCGAAGTCAAGCTAACGGATGCGAGTGTAAGAATCACTGGCACTTCAGCTAAACTAGCCGAAGCTGAAGATTCCCTTGCTGTTTCAATCCGTGAGCTGACTGAGTCAAGAAGACGAGCAAATCAGTTCGCCGCTGATCTTGAGCGTGTCCAACACAAACATGAGAAATCAGTTGAGGCAAGCTATCAAACCGAAACGAAACTCGCTGCTGCCGAGCAGCGTGCAGCTTGGGCTGAAGCAGCCTTGTTAGCTTTCAAGCAGGAAAGATTGCATGACTTGGAGGTGAAGAGCCAAGAAGTGAAATCTGTTGCGACATCTCATGCCGACAATACTCTCGAGGAGTTCAAACAAATTGCAAACGTTTCCTTGGAGAGAAGGACCACAGAAATGTTATTGGCCACCCGTGTTGCGTCTGAAGCTTCGGCTGCGAAGGAAGCTGCTGAAGCGGAGATTCTGCGAATGAAGCAGGCCCTAGAGGATGTCCAAGCGAAGACAGCTGCGGATGTTCATCTCCAAAGTGATGTGCGTGATCTGCAAGCGATTTTGGTCCAGTCTACTAAGATGCTTCATCAAAGACTTGAAGCTGTGGACGAAGCTGTTGCAACCAAGGAAGCCGGAAACAAGTTGGTATCTCAATTGGCGTCCATTGAAAATCTGGCCGCTCAAGAAGCTGCTCGTGCGGAAATGAAGCGATTGACAAGCCTTGTCGCCGAGGCAGAAAAAGAGAGCGGCGCGTCAAAAGAGAAAATTGGGCAGCTTGAAGCTGAGGTTCACAATCTTCAATCCGCTTTGGCCGAAACGCAACAGGCCCGCGATTCGGCACGTGACTTACAAGATAAATTGCGATCTCAGCTCGATGCCCTTCAACTCTCCTTTGATGGTCGCGAGAGGGAGCATGAAGAGGCAGCTGCCAAGCTTCGACATCAATTTGATGAGAAGCTTGAATCCTCCATGCGCGAACTCATAGATACCACCGACCGTGCGGCGAAGGCGATGGCATCGAAGGAACTCGCCGACGCGAAAGTTGCTCGCCTCGCAGCTCTTTGTGCTGAACTTGAAAAAGGTGACGAAGCGGCGATCGAAGATGCAGTCAAGGCGAAGACGGCAGAACTCACCAAAAGAATCACAGGTTTGCAAAAGGACCATGATGAGGCGCTCAGCATGTGTGATTCACTGCGATTGCAGCTTGATACGGTGGCCGCTGCCGCAGAGAAAGCAAATGAGCTTAACGATCGATGCATCCAAGAAGCCGAGGTCGATGCTTCAGCGGCCAGTATTGTCATGCATGAGATGAACGACCAGCTAGCGCAACTGAAGTCAGAGGTCACCGCTGCAAAGTCAAATATTGCTTCGTTGAGTGCTGTCCGGGAATCTCTCGAAGATGAGTTGGTGTCCATGGAAGTCGAAATCAAGGTTGCTCTCGAAGAAAGAACACATGCGATGCAGGAAGTCAGCGAGCTCAAGAAAAGTATTTCTGGACTCGGTAAGGTTCGTGACGATCTGGTTGTTGCTCATTCCGAGATGCGGAAACTCAAAGAAGCTGAAGAACGAGAGGTTGAGTTGCGATTGCGAGCTGAGAGCGCAGAGCAACGCGAGCGCGAATTGCACACCAAAATAATCAGTACGCAGAGTACATTACGCGAATTAAGATTGGAGAATGGATCGATGGAGGCTAAGTTAGCCTGCGGAACTGCTGAACTTTCTTCAGCAAAGGAAGAGGCTGTCCATCTTAGGGGAGAAGTGAAAAAGGTTCAGCTCGCGGCGTTCGATGCATCAGCTTCTGACGTTAACGTCAAATCAAAAATATTCGCAGCTGAAGAAGCTCTGAAGGATTCCAAGGCAGAGTTAGAAATCGCACGGCTCGCACGTGAAGCCGCGGAAGCACGTGTCTCTGCTCTTGAACAACGTTTAGGTCTCCTCGGCACCACTGCTGGAGAGCCGGCTCGAGAACTTGATGAGGGCTCGAACGAAGAGATCGTCCAGTTGCTCGATGTGGCACAGGAGGAAGTGGAGCGGTCAAGAGCAGAGTGTCAGATGGCCAAGAAGGAACTGAGATTCTCAAAATCGCGTGTCCGACAACTCGAGGATGAGGTGTTGCGGCTTCAGAAGCACGAACACGCTCTGCATGAATTGCTCGGTGGTAACGTTTAGTCCGACATAGAATAACTAGTTTACGAACACGATGTGTCTTCGTCACGTGATCAAAATGCTACAAAACTTAGTACTCCACGCCCTCGGAGGGAGGCATAAGAAGCGTACTCGAGCTCCATCCCTCCGTGCTGCAAACCTGAGGCTCTCGCCTGGCTGCGACCCACATATCCTCCATTCGCGGCTTTATGTCACGCACCGCCAACCACTTCGGATCCAGTTGTTTTCCGACCATCCGCTTCGCTTTCGTTGGCACATCCGCCTTAGGAATCTGTGCGAGACCTTCAAAACGCCGACCGTTACGTGGGAAGGCGAGGTTCATGTTCGACGCTGCCATCGCCCGGACATGTGTATCTGCAACTTTCGCAGCCTCCTCGCGTCCAGAAATTCCAAGCGGCGCCATGTGATGCTGCAACTCGGTGTCCCTGTCGTACACAGCGAACGGAATGAGTGCGTTGCGATGAAGTATGGGTCGTGAGGACATGAGTGTGGGTTTGGCGAGGATGGTTTCGGCGCCTTCCACGCCTCCGAGCACATCATTGGGATCCCCCTGATTTTCTGCATCATCATCCTCGTACTCATCGTCATCCGAAATCACAGGAGCATCCGCCATAATATCCGACGCCATCTCGGCCGCCAAACGCGTGGCACGTTCCGCGGGGGATACACGCGACTCGGTGAGGTATTTTCCAGAGCGCCTGAACGCCGGACGTAACACCGGCTTGGGGGCCTCCGGGGTGGGATCCATCATTTTTTTCGCCGGAATAGGCGGCGGGTGATCACGAGGATCGCTCTCGTCGTCAGATCCCGTGGGGCTGACGATACGAATACCATTTCCGTCTCTACCCCCTGCAGGGCCAAGAAGACCGTGCCCAAGAGGCTGCGGGGGCATGTCCCCGCCTAGACCTCGGTCACGAAGGGGAGCAGAGACAGCCGGAACCAATCTGCCCTCCATCAGCCGAGGTGAACCCGCGGCGCTGCACACCAGAACCAAGTCCACGATGAGCTCGGAACGAGAGTACATGCACGCCACCACATGGCTGGAATATGGCTGAGAGGCGACGACGGTCCAGTGTTCGGTTTCGAATAGGCGGACCTCTCCCCCGCCTAGTTGTCTCGAGTCGCGGCTTCCAGCAATCAGAGCCGCGCCGTCGCCTCGGAAAGAGAGCTCCGCAACCTCCTTACCCTGCAGGTGATGCGACACTGTGGTGGGCACCCATCGCATCTCGCCCTCCACGCTAACTAACGAATTCGCTTTCCAGGCGTAGACGGTTCCATCGTCCCCACCTGCTGCCAGGAACTGGTGCGCTTCCCCCTCCTGTCCCCACGCGGCAATCGCGGTGAGCGGAGCGTCTCCCGCGGCCATCCTGTGCAACATTCGCAGCCTCGGGTCCGCGCTGACTTGCCAGATGCGAACCGTGTTGTCGGCTCCTGCCGAAACCACGCAGGTCGGCGAGAGAAACGCGACCGCCCGCACTCCACCTTCGTGCGCCCCGCTGATGGCGCCAATCTTCTTGCCGTCCGAGATTTTCCACACAGCCAGGCTGCCGTCCTGCGCGCCGGCGACGACGACCGACCCGCTGGCGTCTATCGCGAAAGAGTTCACAGCGGCGGAGCAAGATCCGAACAGAAACACCATGCTTCCAGTCTTGCTGCCCTTGGTCGGAATTGTGCTGAACAGCAGGTTGGGCGAGCCCGTCTGCGTGAAGACGAAGGCTCCCTCCTGCCGAGGGATGAACTCGAACTGGCGCCAGCTTCTGCTCACCGGCTTGAGGTCGCCGCCATCAGCCTCCGTGTGCAGCTGGAACCGCTCGATGCCGCTTCCATCACGCCCACCGACGCGCATCGAACGGAAGATGCCTCGTCTCTCGACGGCGCAGGCGTGGTTATGGTCGTTCGGGTCCGGCCTCGCGCAGTCGAGTCGTTGCTCGGCCACGACGGTGATTGGCTTTTCGGCCACCACACCGCCTCGAAGGCCGTTCAGCAGGGCCGCATCGTCGATGCGGGAGATATCATCGAGCTTCGGCGGTAGCCTGACAAACCACGTGTGACTCATGGTCGCACGATACGACCAGCTCTCACGAGCTGTGCGTCGAGTTGTGGAGCTCGCTGTGCATTTGGCTTCGTTTATTTCGAAAAACGTCCAACGGACCGAAAGGACGGTGAGAAAATTGCCGATTTCGACGGCACCCTTTTCCGAACTTCTGAAGGGTGAGATAAGAACGACGCGGAAGGACACCCCGCGTCCACACTATCCGAGACGTTCAGGCACCGGGACCTGCCCTTTCAGACAGAGCATTTGAGCTAGTCGAGTCGGGTCGCGCGTACTTGCAGTTCCGGATCCACGAACCCACCGGCGATCCTTCAACTCCGTTTCCGATCGGGAAAGTTTGAACACAGAACGTCGCGAGATCTCCCGAAAGATAACACCATGGCTTGCGTGAGCAACCTCCCCGTCGTCGGGACGCATCGCGGGGCATCGGCGTTCGGTGCCCGCCGGCGTAACGCGCGTATCGCGAACAGCACGAAGCACGCGAGGCTCGTGTCCACCGGATCGAAGTTTGTCTGCGGCGGTGTCGGTGTAGTCGACCGCGACGCGGTGACCGCAGAGGCGACCGCTGCTTCCCAGTACGTCGCCGCGACCTGGGCGGAGACGAAATCCCCGATGCGGCATTGCATCGTCGACACCCGCGGCGTGCACTTCATGTATCAGTTCAGCGAGAACAAGCCCGATGGGTTCCGCCTCGCGGCCTTCGAGGCTGCTGGCGTCTGCGTGTACATGTCTCGCCTGGCAAAGAAACTCGAGGTCGCCGTCGTCCCCGAGAAGGAGGAGGCCGTCGCCACGACCGAAACCGTTCCCGAGCCCATTGAATCGGTCGCCGAACCCGTCCCTGAGGTCGCACCGCCTGCGCCACCCTCCCCCGTGCTGGAGCCTGAGATGCCGAGCGCACAGGACATCACCTCGAAGCCACCGATGGCGTCTTACGGTGAAAACGCCGGCAGGAGTGGCGCCGCGGTGTTTGAGCGCGGCGGCGGTATCGCGTCTTGGCACGGTTGGACCGAGGGCTACGAGGTCGACCTTGTTCTCGAGGTCGATGTTCCTGTGGAGGGCTCCACCGATCCCATCGCCGTGGGAGTATCGTCCGTATCCCGCGGGCGCCAGGCCTTGAAGAGCGGAGCCGCTGTGTTTGGTGACGGCGTCGGCACAGTCACGTTCAGCGAGGCCGAGTTGCAGACGCCCGCGCCCGCGCCCGGAACCGAAGCTCCCCAGAAGCCGATGTTGACCGTGGGTGAGGCTCGATCTGTCAGCAGCGGCGGTGTTGCGTTCGAGGGAGGAGCCGGGGTTGGAGGTGCACGCTGGAACTCTCCCAAGGAGGCGGAGGCGGGGGCTGATGAACCCGCAGCCGGCGCCGCGGACTCTGCCCAGGAGCGGAAGGTTGACGTGCAGACCGTCGTCGTCTGGGGATTGTGCGCGGCGATCTTTGCGTACAAGATATTCTTTGCCCGTGTGTAGATGATTAGACATCCAATATTGTCTCGAGAGTAATATGATACATGTAGTAAGACTGTGCGCGTCCGTTCGCCACGCCATTGTTCCCAGGCTTTTGAAATAACATCAATCATCTTTCGGATCTGGGAGCCAGTCGCGACGACACCGTCGCCCCCCGATCGATGTCCGGTGCGCTTCCGACGGCTACAGCGTTTCGTCTGCTCCGCCGCCAGGTCAATTTCTCCCCTAGATCCAGCTCATTCGGATCGAGGTCTCCTCGCTTGAGTGCGCAGCAACCTAGCGCATCCTTCAACACCGCTTCACTCAAGTGGAACCGCGTCACCGATACTCGCGGCGCTTTGCGACTGAACGGCACCGTATCAGCGGTTGCTTCCTTCACTTCGCTTTCCTTCTCTGGCGCGTCGTCTTCACCGACGTTCAGCGGACACAGGACGCACTTCCAGCTTCAGATCCAGCGAAAGCACCGTCGCGCCTTCGCAACAACCGTGATGGCTTCCTCGACGCACGACGCTCGTGTGGTGACGTACAACGTGCTGTCTAGCTCTCTCTGCGAGCCAGGGTACTTCACTCATTGCGATCCTGATGATCTGCATCCGCCAAACCGTCTGGCCAAGCTCCTGACCAAGCTTGAGCCGGAGATGGCCAGGGGGGCGGTGATCGGCCTCCAGGAGGTGTCGCAGAAGTGGGCGGGCGAGCTGCACGTGTTCTTCGCAAAGCGTGGCTATCACATGATCTGCTCGCTGTACGGCAAACCGTTCAACGGGTACATGGGCATCGCGCTCGCCGTTCCTTTGGACAAGTATGACGTGAGCAAGGTTGACATCTCGCGCTGCAGCGATACCAAGAAGTTGCCGAGGGAGCCCAAGCCCGGGATGTTGCAAAAAGTCATCAACTACCCCGTCAACCTCTATCGCAAGGTATCTGGCGAGCGTCCTCCTCAGACCGACTGGCAGCTGGCTCGGGGACGGTTCAATACTATCATGTATGCGTCGCTGAAGTGCAAGGAATCAGGAGCGGAGTTCGGAGTTGCGAACTACCACATGCCGTGTATGTTCCGTAACCCGAAGGTTATGACTATCCACTCGCAGCTCGCGGCTATGTATGCGCAGCAGCAGTCTGGCAACCTCCCGGTGATCCTCATGGGTGACTTTAACCTCAAGCCGGGTGACGGGGGATACGATCTCATCACGACGGGCACGATCGCGTCGGACCACGAGGCTGCGCCGGTAGCTCCCGAGGGCGGGGAGTGGTCCACGTCGTTGAAGTATCCGATGCAGAGCGCGTACAAGGTGGCCAACGGCGCCGAGCCGGACTTTACCAACTTTGCGCAAATCAAGGATGACCCGCAGTTCATCGACACCTTAGACTACATCTTCATCTCCCCGAAGATCGAGGTGGCTGAAGTGCTGCAGCTTCCCCACAGGAGCGAGGTGAAGGGGCCGTTTCCGGCGCCAACTGAGCCGTCGGATCACATCCTTCTCGCGGCTACACTTCGTGTGTGAAGCACGAGCCCCTCTGCGTTAGGTCCTCAATAGAAATCGTAACGAAATACTTCACCGATCAATAATGTCACGCGCAAACCCACTCAAGAACTCGTCGGTTTGTCGTTCCACGGCGTGCTGGTTCCTGGCAGGACAAATACCAGCAGCTGAGATTTCTGGTCTTGCACAGTGCGGGGAGAACAGGCGAAGAAGGTCCGCGGCCATCGGGGCTCGCCGGCTGCATTTTGGGGATCGATAGGCGCATAGAGGGTCGCGCATGTCATCCTTACGTCGGCGGATCCCGATACCTCCTCAACCTCCGGAGACCCAGACGATGTCCAGCTCGGGCGATTTCTCTGGCCCGGGGCGTGAGCAATCGCGACCAACGAGGAACTTCCCGATATCGAGAATCGCCGTAGTCGCGCCTCAGCTCGTATGGATGATGACTATAGTCCTAGGAATGGCGACATATCGCGGGAATTACGGTAGCAGCGACACATCGTCGTACCTACCTTTGGCATGGTACGACGGAATTTTCATTCACGTTGGGCCACTGTTGCCACTCATACCTTTAGCGACACGTGCCATGGCTTCGTTCTTATCCGGTGCATCGAACATGACGAAAGATGTGTCCCCGGCACGTGCCGGTATCGTGTATGTTTTAGCAGCGTTAATCCGCCTCTCTGTGTACTTTGCAGCAAGGGTGTTCGGCGGTGATGCTATGTCGGACCATGTTTTCTTGGGCGCTTGCGTGTTCTCTGCGGCACACGCGGAGGCTGTGGCTGGACTTGCGCTGCTGGCTCGACTGGTTGTGATGAAGTCGACAGTGTTTGCGACTATATCAGCAGCAATGGTGGTGCTCCAATCCTTGTGTCTGATGGGGCTTCAGTGTGGCGATTCATGGTTCACCGCCATCTATTTCCACATGCCCGGCGAGACCATGGTAAGCTTGGTTCTTGGGATGCTGACATGCCAGGCCCTCACGATGGCCCTGGTGATTGCTCCCGCGGCATCCGCCCTGGAGCTTGCTGTCATGGCCTTGCGAGAATCTCGGGATATTGGAGGTCGGTTGGGGTGAGAAAAGTTTAATAGTCAACCAAATGGGTTTTATTCACTTTAGAATCGTCTATGCGTAGCGGTGGTTAAGTGTTCGCTGGCTCCCAATCGTTGTTGGTCGGGAACCTGACGAAGGGCTTGGCCTTCCCCAGGTACCCGCGGGACGACCGGATGCTTCTGCCGCGGTACGGCCTCGGGGGGTTGATTTGGCCTGCATGGGACTGGTGCGAGTCGAGCCAGTCTGTCGCTTGGCGGGTGTGGACACTTCCTCCGCCGGAGGACTGCCACCGGTCCTTGCAGCTAGAGAGGCCCTCGATGCGCGCATCGCTTCCAGCGCAGCCTCTCCTTCCTGAATAGAACGCCTCGTCCCGTTCTCCATGCGCGCCGGTTGCCTGGGGCTCTTGAAAGGGGAGCTCAAAGACGCCGCGAGAGCCGCTGCGGCAAGTTTAGCGGGCGACGGTTTAGGCGTTCCATCAGCCGACCAGTCCCCACGCGCCACGCTCGCGGCGGCGTGTGCCGTAGCTGCCACCGCCACAAAGGCATCCGAAGCGCGGATAGGGCTACCCTCAAACTCCTCGCTCATCTCCACGGGAGAGTTTCTTCTGCTCCGAGTGGGTGACATCATGCTCTGCGTTGGAGCCGACCTGGGAGGCGTCATGTGCGGTTCACCCACGTCCCTGCGGCTGTGAACATGCCTGCGTTGGCTCTTCATTGACGCCGGAGCGCTGGGAGCGCTGCTCTCATCGTCGGAGGAAATTCTGCACAGATCATCTTCGTCAGAGGAGGAGATGTCCATGGCACCAGCCATTCTCTCGCTGTGCCCCGGGTGGGTGGCGACGCGAGACATGCGGCCCCCCTTCGATCGAGCGCGCGAGAAGTCACCCCCTTCGGAGAGACGCCTCGCGGGCCGGGGCGCCATCACCTCGGTAGCATCGTGGTCGACATCGAGGCGGCGAGCGACCGTCGATGTTCTGGGCTTGCCGAAGTCAACCGCAGTGGCCACCGGCACAACCGAAGCCGTGACCGGCGCTGCAACGGGGGTCCTGCCTTCGAGATCATTTGGCTCCCGAGGCGTCGGTGACTTTGGTGGCGTTCCGTGTCCGTGCCAAACCCACTGTCCCTCCCCGGTTGGATGATCCACTGCTGTTTCAGGCTCCGAGAGGTCCAGTTCCGTGTCTCGCTCGCTCATGGAGGGCAAAAACCCATTCCTGTTGGAATCTTGGAGAGCCTCAACCTCCGCGGCTGCTTCCGCAGCAGCCGCGGCGAGCCTGTCACGCTGGGTTGATACAGGTTTGCGGGTCTTTGAAGGCGCTTCATCCAACATAGGACGACCCTTCACAACCACACCCGATCCAGCCTCACGGTCCCGACGCAGCGCGCGCTCGAGCGGGGTATCCCTCTGGTCGTCGATGTCCGTGTCGACGGCGGCGTTGAAATCCGTATCGACCTCGTCCTCAGAAGTCATCTGCACGACGGTGACACCGACGGAGCGCATGGCGGCAGTCATGGACTGGGTGGATGCTTCCTCGCGTTCGCTGTTGATGCGGATCGACTCGCGGAGAGCGTCAAGCTCGCCGCGGGCCGTCGCGGCCTCGGCGCGAGCCTGAGCGAGAGCCTCCGCAGCCTCCATCTTCGCTTCCTCGCCGGCTTCGAGCGCCGCGAACGCAGCCTCAGCCTCCGCCGCGAGCTCCGCGGTAGCCTCCCTTTCGCGCATCATGTTAATTTCACGCTGGGCCGCAGAGTGTTCCTTCTCGAGCACCTCGGCGCGACGCATGGCCTGAGCGGCGGTGTCCTTGGACTCGGATGCGGCCCTCTCGAGCACCTCGACGCGACGCACGGCCTGAGCGGCGGTGTCCTTGGACTCGGAGGCGGCCTTTTCGAGCATCGAAAGTTTCGACTCTGCCAACTGTGCGCGTTGCTCAGCCTCGGCGTACTTCTCCTCCCATTCCTTCTCAGTTTCGGCGACATCTCCCTCCCTCTCCTCCTCCGCACGAATGAGGGCACGAGAGGCGGCCAACTTAGCCTCAGCAGCCATGGCCTCAGCCTTGGCCTGTTTGGCCTGAGCTTCAGCTGCGGCGTGCCTCGCCTCCGTGAGCTTCTCTTCCCATTCCTTTTCCGTCTCGAATTCGTCTTGCTCCCTTTCCTTCTCCGCTTCCGCAAAGGCTGTGAGCTTGGCGTGGGCTTCGGCGACGGCGTCAGCAGCCGACTGCTTCGCCTCGGCAACGGCGAGGGCAGCCGACTGCTTTGCGTCAACGGCGATCTGCTGAGCCTCGGCGAGCGCAGCCTCCGCGTCCGACCTGACGCGTTCGGCGGTCCCGTTTGCTTCAGCGACCATCTCTTCAGCCTTGGCGAGCTTAGCGTCAGCCTCAGCCGCCGCGCGCTCAGCATACTCCGAAGCCTCGGCTGCTGCGCGCTCGGCGTCAGCCAGCTTGGATGCCGCTTCAGCTGCGATTTGCCGCGCCTCAATGAGCTGATCCTCCCTGGTCTTGTCCGACTCGACGAGTTCGACCTTCGTGGCCTGGGCCGACACCTTCTCATCCTCCATCGCCTTCAGTGTGGCCTGAAGCTTAGCCTCCCTTTCGGTGAGCTCGGCTCCTCTGGCCCGCAGCTCGACGAGATCCTTCTGCGCGGCGTCGCACTCAGCCTGGAGCATGGCGACGCGTTGAGCTGCACGTTCGGCAGTCGCCGTCGCCTCGTCCGCGACCCTCTCGGCTTCCCTCAGTTTGGATGTCCACATGTCGGTGTTGCGGGTGAGGGCAGCCTCAACAGCAGCAGCGGTGCCGGCTGCGGCGGTGGACGTGGCGGATGAGAGGATGGCGACTGATCTCTCTCGCTGCTCGAGCAGCTCTCTGTTCATCCCCTGAAGATCCTCGATGTCGCGCTCAGCCTCCTCGAGCATGCCCTCTAGCTGGAGCACTCGCTCGTTTTTCGCAGGCGATGCGGGTTTCTCTTCGTCCTTTTCCTTCTTCGGCGAAGACTCGGGCGTCCCGGACTCAAACGGCGCGCCGGCCAGCATGGCCACCTTCTCATCCTTCTCCCCATCGCTCACGGCGTCGCCTTCCTGGAGCCCAAGAGCATCGGCCCAGCTGTCCTGGCTGTCGTGCAGAGAGCTTCTAGCGGGTTTTGACACGACGGTAGTGTCGAGCTCGCGCTGAAGCCGAGCAGAGTACTCGCGCTCTTCGTTGAGCTTTGCCTCCAACATCAACACCTTTTCAGAAACTTCAGTCTCCGTAGCGGCGAGAACCGCGGGGATGGGTGCATCACCACGAGCCTCGAGAAGCAGTGCTTCGAGCTTGCGTCTGGCGGCTCGTTCGGCTGCGAGTTCATCCGCCGCCTTGGCCGCATCGGCTGTCAGCTGTTCACGCAGACGGCGAAGTTCGGAGCCGTATCGTGCGCCGGCGTCGGAGCCCTCGGCGTCCTCGAGCTCGCGGACGCGCTCCTGAAGCCAGTTGTTATGTTGCGCAGCCTCGGACTCGCGGGCGGCAGCGACCGCGGCTGACTCCTTCGCCTCTTCAGCCTCGTCGGAGGCGATCTTGGCGGCCTTGTCCGCGGCCGCGCGCAATTCAGTTTCGCGCTTGCCGACGTCGCGCCACTTCGCCGCCTCAGCCTCAGCCTCCGCCGCTACCGACTCGGCGCGCTCGCGAGAACTGCGGGCGTTCGCGGCGTCTCTTGCCTCCGCTTTCGCTCGCAGTCTAGCCTGAGCCGCTTCCAGGGAGAGGGTTTCCACCTCGCCGCTAGCCGCGGCGGCGATCGCAGCTGCGGTGTCTTCAGCCCGACGAAGCGCCGCGGCTGCTTCCCTGGCGCGCTCCTCAGCCTCCGCCGTCGCTCGGGCCGCCTCCTCCAGCTCTGCCGTCGCTTCATTGAGGAGTTCGCCTCGAAGGAGGTCGAGTGAGCCGTCGTGTAGACGAGTACCCGAGAGAGATTCCGCTCCCTCGAGCGTCCACACCCGAGCGCGAAGTGCCGCCGCCTCGGACTCGGCTTCGTTTCGCGCCCACTCAGCCTCCTCGAACCGGGCGCGCGCCTTATCCAGGGCACCGTCAGCGGTCCTCAGCGCCAGCCTGAGCTCGGCTACGCGCCTGTGAATCGTGGCCTCCTCCGCGCTTGGATGAATCGTCGACAAGATGGCGGTGTTGCCTGCGTTGTCGGGCGTCTCAGTGTCAGAGTCGCGCCTCCTCCTGAGCCAGCTGTGCTCGGCATCTTCCTCCGCGGTGACAGACTCGGGCACGTTGAAATCCCGCTCGCTGATCGACTTGAGGCTGGCGCGCAGAGGCGTGTGTTCCTCCACGACGTCAAGCTCGAAGCTCGAGTCCATGGTGTCGTCTCCTGGCTGTCTTCCGCTCGCGGAGCTCGCCATGGACAGCGGACTGAACAACACGGTGTTTGGACTCTTCCCAACAGCGGTCGTCTTTCCTTTCGCCAGGGGAGTGCGCTCCGCGTCGTATCCCTCGGCGCCGTAAGATGCGTGACCATCGTCGTCTTGCATGATCTGAGGATGCGTCGTTTGGAGAGGGATATACGGTCAGGTGGGCGAACGATTACGTGCATGAGAGGGGCGAGTCAAGGGGAGTGCTGGCGAGATCGTGAATCGTGGTGTTCTCCGAGGAGAAAAGGCGGCAAAATCAAGCCGGCGCGCGGGCCGATCCCTGGGCCGACTTCGACCGCAGTGGACAATCTGGGGCATCTCACCGTTCGTTCAAGAGCAGGTACGAACTGCTCCTTCGGGTTGAGATCACTGACACCGCCTATGCCAAACGACAGGCGGTGACCGGTGCTCTTCACATAGGTGCTGCTCGTCATCGAGCCTTGCTGCTGCTCTCCACCCCGATCCGCTCCAAACCCTGAGACGACACCCATCCCTGACAACCACGAAGCGGGGTCTCGCGCGCGGCGTTTCAATGCGTCCTAACTCTTCGCGATGAGCCGCCAGTATCCGCAATCCACGTCGTCAAGCGGTCACGGCGCCCGTCGGCGACCAGAGTATTGACCCTGCTCTGAGAAAATGGCGGTAAAAAAGCAAACATTTTAAAAACGACGACCAACCGGTGGAATCGTAAGAGTCTCTTATTTATGGTTAGCGTCACCACGGATGCATGTCTTTCGATCCGAAGTTGAGTCCTAAACTGCTAATTCCCGGATTTGTGTGTACGGAGCCAGTCAGCCAGTGCACGTAGTGTCGAGACGAGTCGCTCACTTTGTGGGGCGGTGGGGCGCCATGGCGGACATCGTCACTCAACTTCAGGATTCGGTGAACGAGATCAATGGCATGTTTTACAACTGCACCGGCATGCTACAGAGGGATGCCAAGCCGGCCGGGACGACGGCGGACGGCGAACTCAGCGACGCGCTGCCCGACGATGGCCTCGAGGCGAGCGAGAAGCAAATAAAGGTGCGAGCTCCATCCTCCTTCCCTCCCGGATTTCCCTTCCTCGCACGCCCGAAACGACCCGTGAATGCCTCAGAGACTGACATCTACGTTCTATCATCGCAGGAGATGGCAGCGGCTTTGATCCAGCAGAGCAGGAAGATCGACGAGCTCGCCTCTTTGCTCCCAGAGGTGGATCTGGACGAGCCCGCGCAGCTGGGGAGGATAGCCAAGCTTCAGGCGGAGAACGACGAGCTGGACAAGGAGCTGGCGCGGGAGTTGGAGGCATCGGAGAAAGTTCTGTCGAAGGCGACGGCGGCGTTCGAGGCTGCGACGAACAAGGTCTTGCTCACTGAGGAACAGCCCTCGACGACGTCGAAGTAGCGCCCGTTCTGGTTTGGTTTTTAGCTTTAGGTCACGCGGTTGAATAGCGATTACCCGTTAGATTCACCCCGTTGGCGATGCGTCCGGTCCCAGACGCACCCGAGTCCCTCTGGTCCCGTTAGTCGCGGCACATGGATCGCACGATGACACCATAAAAAACAGACGCTGCGCGGCGGTGTTGTGAACAGAAGTAGAATTACATCGTCAAGGGTTTCCCGCGGTGGGCCCTCTACCAAACGATCTCGTCCGAGTGGAACGAGAAAAGGCGCTAATTTACTTGAGGAGCGAGGTGACCTCCTTTTCCACCGCCTTCTCGTCCATACCCTCGAGAGAAGCCTTCTTCTCCATCCCAAAGTCTGCGAGGACGGGGGTCGGATGGGGACTTTGGTCAGACAAAGGGGACACTTGATTGGATGGATGGTGGGCATCGGCGGGGAGCGACGCGGGGGTCGCGGAGGCTGGGTTCGACGACGCGATGGGCTAAAACGCCCGCGGGGTCGGAGGTGTGCGTACCTTGACGAACGACGATGCCACCCTCCACACCGCTCGCCTCGCGGATAAGAATAGGCGTCGCGGGGCTCGCGGCTTTCATGTTCTTGTAGCTCTTGAGCAGGAAGTTCCGGACGCCCTCGCTCCCCTTGGACGTCTGGCAGAGGTGAAACCGGATCTCCTGCACGGCCTTGAGGCCGGCGAAAGCAGCCTTGGACATGGCGACGCTCCCAAACAGACACGCACCGAGGAACCGCGTTCCGTGCTGTGGGCCATCCGCCGTCGAGAGAGCCCGTTGGTTCACACTCGTGTCTCACCCAGAGTTTCGCGCCGAGCCGGTCTAACTAATTTGCCCATACGTAAAATAGGTACGCAACTGACTCAAGAATTAACTCAAGCACTCGCCCATATCATATATTTTCGAGAGCCAAAAAACCGGATCCTTAAGGCCCAAGCCGCGCGCTGGGCGACCCTCTTGTTTAGGCGCAGTGACAACCCACAGGGTCGTTGCCAAGATGTCGAACACCTCTTGCACCCTCCGCACGCGCAAGTTCATGACTAACCGTCTGCTTAGCCGTCGCCAGTTCGTGAGTGCCCGATTCCCGGACAGCCACCCGGGCGGCTCCTAGCTTTCTCACCGTGCAACCGGTGTTTTCCGGCGATTTCATCCCCGGAGAGGCGCGCCGCACGAGGCGAGCGCGCCATGATTGAAGCACAATACTGACCGTGACGTTTCTAACCCTCTTCCCACGCAGATCCTCGATGTTCTCCACCCCGGCCGCGCCAACGTGCCCAAGGTGAGCGCCATCCCCGACCGAGACCTCGCTAGGGTTTTCGGGTTTTCTCCAAAGCGCTTTGCCCTAAAATACTCGCGGGGCGAACTGGTGACTGACCTCCTCTCTCCCTCCTCCTCTCGTTTCTTCCTCAGTCTGAGCTCCGCGAGAAGCTCGCCAAGATGTACGATGTCTCGGACAACGCGTGCGTCAGCCTCTTCGGCTTCCGCACTCAGTTTGGTGGTGGCAAGTCCACTGGGTTCGGTCTGATCTACGACAACATTGACGCCATGAAGAAGTTCGAGCCCAAGCACCGTGTGATCCGTGCGGGCCTTAAGCAGAAGGTTACCCAGTCCCGCAAGCAGATCAAGGAGAAGAAGAACCGTGTCAAGAAGCTTCGCGGTTCCGCGAAGAACAAGGTCATGTAAGTTCTTTTGGGTGGAGTTCTTTGGGGGGCGACTTGACGCTATTGGCGCTGGTTGCAAACTGGGTCGCGAGTACTGGTTTTTTGCCATCAACTTAGCTGAATGGAATAAAGCGAGTGCAGTGACCTACTATTAACGTATCGTTCGTCTCGCGCCCGCCGACGTCGTGAGCGTCGTCCGTAGCCTCTCGCCTGGCGCTCGCGGGGGGTTCGCGTCGTCGATGTTCAACTAATATTTCTGTCGTATTAAAACGCTGGAGGGCATCCTTGTCCTCAAGCCACGAGTGTCGCACCTCCTCGATTCCCCAACTTAAAACAGGACGCCGCCGAGCTCCTGCGCACGCTCCTTCTCGAAAGTCTCGAAGTACTGGTAGATGATGGTGACGGCGAGCAGGATACCGGTTCCGCTCCCGATTGCTCCCATGAAGTCAGCCACGACGGTGAGCATGCCGATGCACATACCTCCGAAAGCCGCGGCGGTGGGGATGTAGCGGTTGAGCTCCTTCTGGAGGGAGGACTCGCGGTGACCCACCATGAACATCTGCTGCTGCTTGAGCTGCTTGGCGACATCGCGCGCCGAGGAGCCGGAGACCTCGATCCAGGTCTTGGAGAACAGGGCGCACGCGCTGAGCATGAAGGTGAGGTAGAAGACGGCGTGAAGCGGGTTCGCCGCGATGTCCCTGAGGCTGGTGGGCGGGGAGATGTAGTACGCCAGGCCGCCCACGGGGATGAACTGGCCGGTGCTCTCGGACTCCTGCCAGCGGCCGAGGAGCTGGATCAGGAAGTTGCCTCCGTAGCGCTTGTACAGCAGCTGGGAGATGAAGTAGAGGTTGGACACCAGCGCGGACTGCAGGATGATTGGCATGTTCGACGTGTAGAAGAGCTTGATGGGGTAGGTCTGCTTCATGCCGCGGCCGCGCTTGGACGCCACGGGGAGGTCGACCCTGAAGCCCTGGAAGTAGATCACCACGAGGAAGATCAGGATCGTGGACAGCAGGTTGGTGATGTTCGGCAGGTTGGTGCGGTAGAAAGCCTCCTTGAGCGCGCGCATCTTGTCGCCGCGGGTGAGAAGGAGGTGGAAGAGCGCGATGACGGCACCCTCGAACTCGGCACCCTTTCCGGTGTTCACGGTCGTGGGGCTGAACGCCTTCCAGATGATGCTCTCGCACTGGTTGGTCGCGATGAAGAGGGAGATACCGGAACCGAGACCGTATCCCTTGGTCAGGAGCTCGTCGAGCAAGATGACGATGATGCCCGCCATGAAGAGCTGGATGATGATCAGGATGGCGTTGCCCGCGCCGAGATCGCGGACATCACCGTAGATGCCGGAAACGACGTAGGCGACAGCCTCGCCGATGGTGATGAGAATGCCGAGGAGCTTCTGGGCGCCGTTACTGCGAAATCGAGAGGGACGCGCGGGAGGTCAGATCGTCGGTTCTCGGGGGAAATTGTGTTCCGGAAGGGGCCGCGGCCAGACGCGATCGTGGAGGAAGAATTGTGGGGGGATCCAGGGGGGGCGACGAGCGGGCGCACTCACAGTAGGGCCCTGTCCTCCTTCACGGCGTCGTCAACCTCGATGATCCTGGAACCCGCCAGGAGCTGCATGACCAGACCGGAGGTGACGATCGGGCTGATACCGAGCTCCATGCACGTGCCGCGGTTCGAGGCCATAATCACGCGCGCCCAGTAGAACGGATCCGCGCCACTGGCGGTGTGGATGCCGTACAGGGGCAGCTGGGAGCACACAAGGAACACGAAGAGAGCGACGGTGGTGTACAGCGCACGCTCGCGGAAGGGCACCCTGCGATCGGCGGCCTTAACCTCGGGGAGAATCGAGAGGAAAGGGCGCACGAGGTGCAAGACGCGGAAGCCGGAGCTCATTGTTGCAGATCGGGGTGGGGGCACAAGCGGAACGAGCCGATCGGAGTCTGCGTCCTCGGAGCGAGGATGGCGAGACCGGGTTCACTCGCGAATGTGAACCTGGGAAGAAGCTCTTCACGTGAGCCTCGATCCGACGCGACGTGCCTTCACAAGCCCGCGCGAGTATCTATGGTCGCGTCGAACGAAACAAAACCCCTGCTCTCGCTTTTTCCCGGTGACCTTCGGGCGAGCGAAAAGACCCGGGAGTGTGACGTCTAATTTATTTCCCCGATCCGATCGCCACAGCGGAACAGACTGAAAAATCACCAGTTTGCCTTTGAGAGACGGTTAAAAAAGTGCACTCAACGCCGCCGAATCCTTCGCGGACCTTCCACTTCGATCGCGGCCGAGAAGGTTCCGCGGACCGCAGCTCGATTGCCGATTCGATCTAGACGCGAATACCATGTCGCCCAGGACCAGTTTCAAGTACGTGTACATCCCCGCGGACGACACGTGCCCGATGGAGGAGCTCACGATGGAGATCCCCGAGGGCCAGGAGATGGAGTGCCTGCTGGACGTGCTGAAGGACCACTTCAGGAACGCCAAGTCTGTGGGAAGCGCGAACGAGCAGAAAGAGATCTTCAAGAAGCAGCTGGAGGATCACAGTGGCAAGAAGATCGACGATAACCTGATGGACATCGCGGCGAGGATGCAGATGGTCCAGCCCGTGGCGCTGCTCCCGGGGGGGCACGCGACCAATTGGGAGCACATCAACTGTTACGTGGACGATCGGGGCATCAGCAAGGGCCTGCCTCGCAACATCCGCGCGTGCGGCATCGCCAACGAGTGCGGCGCATCCTCCGACATCATCGGCGACGCGTTCATCGCCCGCATCATCGACGACGAGGAGAGGTTCGAGCGACACGACTTCACCCTCAACGAGGTCTCAAGCTCTGCGAAGTGGGTGAAGCGCGCGTTCGAGCTCAACGTCGCCAAGAAACACAACTCCGGGGACATTCAGGAGCAGCTTCGGGCCATGGGCGGCATGAACAACGCGGCAGATGCCCTCGAACTCCAGGACGACCTCCCCGAGCCAGGTCCTCCTCCGGGCGCCATCGAGATGGGCGTGAACCACCCGTACCAGTGGACGCAGGACGGCGAGGACCTCGTGGTGACGGTGCCGAACCTGCCGGCGGAGACGGGCAAAGGGGACGTGCGCTGCGATATCAAGATGAAGCACATACACCTGGAGTGCGGTAAGGCGCCGGATGGGGAGCGGGTCATCATCGACGGCGCGCTGGAGCTATGCTCCGATGTCATCCCGGACGAGTCCTCTTGGAGCATCCTGACCAACAAAGACGGGACCAAGAGGATCGAGGTGACGATGACCAAGGGGAAGGACATGCGATGGCCGTGCCTCACTTTGACGAAGAGCGCACCGGAGATGAAGTAAATATCATAGCTCGTGTGGATACAGTGATTCGTACAGTCTAACCCTGAAGAGGCTCCGC
>Ga0115006_10000317_pt1 | contig 25494 bp, 3 predicted proteins | sample ArcOceMetagenome_3_FD_88943 | JGI IMG/M metagenome (GOLD analysis project Ga0115006, IMG submission 88943) | Marine eukaryotic phytoplankton communities from Arctic Ocean - Arctic Ocean- Svalbard ARC20M Metagenome | ecosystem: Environmental > Aquatic > Marine > Oceanic | place: Arctic Ocean...
CCGAACATGAATACCACCACCAGCCCTCGAGCGCTCGCCCTCTCACAAATAAAGTTTTCGGCTCCTCCACCTAATGCTCCCCCCTTTCTCATCTCCTTTGCAGTACCTCCTCTTAACCTCCCGACATTCAGTGCTCCCCGCGCCCTTACGCGATCTTATTGTTCTGCATCTGAACCCTCGTCATTCCTTGTCCTCCCCTGTAGAAGTCCGTTCCTACCCCATACAGCATGAAAGGCTCCCTCGTCAACGCCGCCGTTCCCTCCTCCTTGCAGATAGGGTATCCCCCCGCTGGTACGTCCGTGCTGCACAGCCCCTTCTCGTCCAGCCAGGTGACCGCTTTCTCAATCTCCACCTTGCAGGCGCTGGTGAAGGTGGAGTGAGCGCCAGTGCACATCCTGCACATGTAAGGGTACACCTCCGCGCTGGTTGCGGATGACGTGCACGTGCTGGTGATAGCGGCCGGGCAAGCCGTGGGGTCACCGAACAGTTTCTGTTCCGTCCTCTTGCAGGAGCAGAGGGAGTGGACGGTGGACGCTGTGCCCTTGGTCTCTGACGTCTCGTAAACCCTGCAGTTCTTCACGTTCAAGCGGACCTCGCTAGTCTCCCCGGGGACGGTGCCGAACAAAGTCCTGTACGTGAAGTGGTCCTGACCTAAGAAGTCCTTGAAGGGCTTGTAGATAACAACCCTCTCCTTCCCGTGCAGGTTGACCACGGGCTTGGCTCCTGTCTTCTGCCAAGACCTCATACCCCCCACTCCATAGTTGAGGGGGCAGTACCTGTGGTTGCCCACGCTCTCAACTCCGTTTAGTCCGGTGGTGTCCACCCCATAGCAAGGGGCAAGGAACCTGCCCATCCCAGGGGCTTCCTCAAGCTTCTCCAACTTCCTCCCGTTGAAGTAGCTGTAGCCCTCGTCCTTGTCGTTGAGCTCCTGGTAATAAAGCTCCCCGTACTTGGGGAGCGTCAGGATCTCAACGTGGTAATCGACGTAGGATCTGTGAACGATCCCCGCCATGTCGGTAATCATCAACACCCAGTCGTTCATCTTACCCATGCCGTTGTGCTCCCTCAAACTCCCGACCTTTCTGTCGCTGTTGTACTTGACCAAGTCCGTGACAGTGAGGTGCCAGAGTCCTCCGAACTGCACGTCCTTCCAGGTGTCGTCCAAACTGTCCTCAGCCACATAGGGCTGAACAATAGGCCTCTCCTGGATCGGACTGCCGCCGCTGTACTGGCTCATTGTCTCGACATTAGCCTCGTAAACCTGGACCTCGGCCAGGCTCAAGTAGTTGGTGTTGTTCAACATCACCCTCACCGTCTGACCGGTCACTCCTCCAGGGCTTAGATTAATGACCCTTCCACCCTGAACAACCTCCTGCATCCATACAGCCTTCTTCTTCAGCTCGTAGAAATCGTAATCCTCCGGATTTGGAGCCGTAGAGTCAAAGATTAGAACCCAGCATGGGTATAGGTTGTCCACGTAGTTCTTCTCATCGCTGTCGAGCTTGTAGTTGTACTTCGGGTTGTCCACGCCGTTCCTCAAGGTTTCCACCATAACCTTCGCGTCCGGCGTGAGCGTGAAGTTCGTGTAATGCACGCTGATCTTGGGAACGTCCCCTGCGTGTCCCTTGAAGGTTACCGTGTACTGGTAACCCTGGTAACCTCCCAGGTGGTTGGTCGTGCTCGTGCGGGTAACGTCGACGCTGCCGAGCGTGTTAAGCATGGCCTCGACGGCCCCGCTCATTGTTAGTTCACTGCCCGTGGCAGCCGCATCAACCGGCAGATCCACCTTGCTGGTGTAGTTGTTCCCGCCATAGTCGATCCTCATCCTGTACGTTCCCTGGGGGGACGTACCGGGGGCGACGACGCTGATGACCTGGATCTCGTCCCTGGCCTGCTGAAGCTGCCTATTCCAGACCCTGATCCCCCCGATCTTTGTCTCGGACTGCAGCCTGACCTGCCACCAAGGGTTCCAATCCTCCAGGCCGTGGCCTCCCGTGTGGCTCACGCTTCCTCTGCTAGCGAAGCCATCGACGTTACCGTCGATCGCAAGACCCGCGTGGCTCTTGTACTTTGTGGTGCTCTGCTTGGCCGTGCCCTTGAGGGCAAGGTTCTCTGGGTTCATGTCTCCAAACAGATAATCGTAGCCCAAACCACCGAGGTGCCTGCTCCTGTGGATTTCGCTGCTCCCGTCTTGTCCAACAGCCATGAAGCTACCGTAGTGCGGCTGGTTCTCCCCAAAGGTGTTCTTGAAAGGCTGCCTCCCAGCGTAGTATCCGGGACCGCTCTCATGACCAACCTGGTTGAGAATTGTCGCCGTCTCGCCGCCGTGCTCTAGCTTGACCTCAAGGTCGCTTCCGTGCTCGTGCCACACGTCCCTCATCAAGACCTCAACCTTCTTAGGGTAGAAGGCCTTCCACTGTCCATTGACATGACCATAACTGTTGTCGTGGTTCGTCTGGTCCCTGACCACCAAATTGGCATTGACAGTAGGGACAGTACTCTTCATCTTAATCGTGCCGCCGTTAAGGATTATGCTTCCCACGCCGTTGTGCATGAGAACATCAGCATTGCCATCCCCGCTCGCAACAGTGTAGATAAAGACAACGTCGGTATCAAGAAGGTCGAAATTGGTGTCGTCCTCTGACCAAGTGCTGTCGTAAATGGCGTAAGCAGCCCCGTTCTTGACGTTCAGTCGCAGCTTAGGGTTCCCAGTGACAACCACGGGCAAATTGTACCTGCAAATAATTGCAATCTTCTCTCCCTCCACGTAAACTCCGGGCTTCTTCAGAGGTATCATTGACTCGACTATCGGCACAGCAGTGTTCAAGCTGACTCTGTGGTCAAATACTAGACTCTTGGGTGTCCTAGGTTCGACAAGAGTCAAATCGCAGGCAACGCTAGGGACACTGTTGCTGTATCTCAGCAAGGTTCCCAACAAAGAGGTGCTGTTGGCAATATCAACGAACTCTACGTTGTCCCCATCCCTGACAGTGTACTTGAAGTGCACATGGTTGCCGCTGACGGAGCTGTACTTTGCAATTCCATAGCCTGTGACCCTTCCTATGTGGTCCATCTCCGTGTTCAAAGTGAGGTTGAGCCATTTTCCGGGCGGCACATACAGGACCTTGTCGAACTCGGCCCTTATTTCCAGCTCTTGACCTACTCCATAAGGCCAAGGAGAGTATGGCGTCACGAACTCAAGCTTGACCAACTTGGGGACTTTCCTGCTTATGACAATATCCTTACCCTCTAAGTTGCTTAAGCTGTCATTCCTGTCCGGCATGACCATACTGGCACATACATTGTGCCCTCCGACAACCGTGTACACGTCACAAGAACCTGATGAGTCCAGAGGCCTTGGGCTGTACACCCCATCTTCAGAACCAGCAACACAGAAGCCACTGCAAACATAGTCCAGGGCGCTCACCTCGTCGTCATCCCCCATAGTGTATTCAAATAGAAGTGCTGAGCTACCGCTGCCTGATGCGTAGGTTGCCTTTGATGCCTCGAGGTCGCCACCACTGTTGCTGTTCAAGTACAAAACTAAGTCCGACTCTGTTCCGGCCTTAACGAAGACTGTCGTGTCGTAGGTAACTGTGAAGACGAACTTCTCCCCGGTTGTGTATTCACCATCTGAGTGGTCCACCGACGCACTCAGGACCTTCGGAGCCGTGTTGTCGAGAACGATCTTGCCAGACATTCCGAGGCTGTTCACGCTTCCCCTCGCAGGAAGAGCAAGGTCGACGTGCTGTGTCGGGTTTTTTGCGGCCCTCTTGACATAATTGGTTCTTTCGCCGTTGCTTTCTATTGCGTTCTCGTCCATCTTTATGCTAACTCTGCTGATGTAATCCAGGTCACTGCTTACGTCAAGGGCTCCTACGACGTATTTGAAGATCATGTACTCCTTAACATTGTCCCCACCGCTATGCCACTTGGCAATTCCTGGCATTGTGTCCTCTCCGGTGTAAAGCTCGAGGGTCACATTGCCATTTGCCTTGACAGCAGTGTCAAAAGTCACCTTGATACTTAGTTCGGTCCCAGACACGTAGCTCCCGTCCTTCTGCAAGAACTCGGCCTTGACGACCTTTGTAGCAGTCTTGCTCACTTCGACTCCACAATTGTAACCAAGGCTTCCCTTGGCTCCCGTACTTGGAACATTCTCAGTGTCAGCCTTGATCACAATGATATCGCTCATACTGACAAGATGCCCGTCCGTTCCATCGATAGGCTTCACCTCTTGAGATAAGTCTAGCACTGCGACGTTGGAATCGTCCTCTCCGAACAAATACTCGAAGACAATTTTGGCTGTTCCGCTGCCCCTACTGTAATGCCCAATGCCTCCAGTGTTCAACCGCAAGATAGGGGCGGCTCCGTTGACTATTCTAACGTTTTGGTCGAACTCGAGGACCACCTCGATCAATTCCCCGACCCCCCATTTCTTGCCACTGCTGGTTCCATCCATGGGACATCCGGCACCCTCAACATACACGTTCTTGATAAAAGGTCTTGCCCCCGTAAAGATGATATTCTTGTTGTACAACAAACTTCCCACCTCACCGTTCATAGGAAGCGTTTGGACTGCGTTCATTGTTGAATCCACGATGCTAACAATGCTGCCACCGTCCAACTCGAAGCTATATTGATCCTTGTACGTAAGGTCCATTGTGTTGTCATTTGTTGTTATAATGTAACTAAAAGACAACAGGGATGTCCCGGATCCTCCCGTGTAGAACGCCTTCCCTTCGCTCTGCAGATCTAGCTGGATGTAAGGGAGGCCCGTGACTACCACCACACCAGACATCTGCACGAGAATGTCAAGCTGCTGCCCATAAGTGTAAATTCCGTCCGCCAGAGTACATGATACATCGCTGACATCAAGTCCCATTGTTTGGATGTCCAGTCTGTGGTAGCTACCGACGATGCTACTCGGACTGATCACCGTGAGCTTCTGCCCGGGAGGTGGTAGTGTCAGATCGGCATCAGTGATGGGGTTTGTTGAGTACATTTTTATGTACTGCGTTCCGCCGTCCACCTGAACGTTCCATGTCTGATAAACCTTCAGGCTTCCTTCGTCTTTGTAATCCAGTGCTGTAGTCTTATCTCCAAACTTGACCATGTAGGTGAAGAGAAGTGTGTCAGTCCCACTCCCACTGGCATAAACGGCGTCGTTGCATGTTTCGCCGATACAATCATCGTTGAATGTAGCCATCTCCAGCACTGGAGTTCCCATCACGCTAACCATAGCATCAAAAGTCACGTAAATTGGGATTGCCTCTCCGATTCCATAAGTGGCATTCCTGAGCGACGTCCAAATTTTGGTGACCTTCGGTGCATCGGTCTTAATCCTAATTTTTTTGTTCACACTAAGACTCTTAGCTGAACCAGGCGCTGGAAGGGCATAGTTTGCGGCAATACTCGGGTCGTTTCCGGCCCTTTTTATAGTAACGGCCTGTCTTCCAGGAGACGGATTGGGAGTCATTTGATCAGGCTGGAGGTCGTTCACGACAAAAGCTAAACTCGCTTTGAAATCGAGGTTGAAAGGTGGCAACGATGTGTCGACAACGTCCAAAGCCTCAGTTGAGTGACCGGCTTGAACAATGTACCTGAAGAATAGCGTGTCGGTGTTGTTCCCATCATGGTAGCTCGCGTAGTAGTCATTGTCCCCAGTTTCAAACATGATGTCGCCGGTCCCGTTTATCATCACCGCGGTGTTGAAGACAACCTTGATATCGATGACTTCTCCAACACCATAATCTCCGTCTGGGGTGTCGCTGGTCAATTGAATTACTTCTGGTGTGTACCCATTAATCCGGATCTCGTGTGGCACTCGCAGGCCACTCTCGTGTACCTCAGGGAGCCTAAGGTTCGCAGGCTTGATGGGATTCATACTGTGCAACAATATTTGGCTACCGTTCAAGTGGTTCTCAAGGGCTAGGACACCACTATAATCCAAGTCATTCGTCCAAGGAGCGAGCAATCCGTTGGCAATATCAGCCCCAGGGACGTGATAATCGAAGAGCACTGTGAATGTCCCAGAACCGTTTACGTAGGATGCAACCTGTAGGTCAGTTCTGTCAAAAATAGTCAGCTTGAGGGTTGGAATGCCCACTACGGCAACCTTTCTGTCCCACGTAACTTCCATGTATATGTGGTCCCCTGGGCCGTAGAGACCATCAGGAGACACGAAATCAATTTCGGTCACAGATGGTGTCGCCAGGTCGATCATGATCTGGTGAGCAGTGTCCATCTTTATGGTCCACTGGTCGAAAACCACACTTGCGTTCTTCCCATTTTCGTCTATCATCTTGACCAAAGGGTGCCATGGACGGGTAGCGTCGGCCTCGATTTCATCCCTGAGCTGGATGCCGTCAATGGGACTGAGATCCACTGTCGTGTCATTCAATCCAATTGTATACTCGAACCTGAAGGTGTCGGTGCCTGAGCCAGAGATGTACGTTGCGTTGGCCCTATTAGTCGTGTAGCCCAGCCCTGTCGGAATCTTAAGGCTAGGATAACCTTCTGCGGCAAGCAAATCGTTCCTTGTCATTGTCACTTTCCTTGTGAACTGTACGAAAATTGGAATGACATCACCTGGGCTGTAGTAACCATCCGGAAGATCAGTGTATACCTTCATGACCTGGGCAGGATATTGCAAATCAACAATTGAAATGGCACTCTGTCCAAGGCTGTACTGGCTCTTTGGGTCCGGAAGTGTTAACGACGCTGCCAAATTCGACAAGGTCGAATATGCAAAAATACCGTCGTCGGCCCCATCGCTTAAGGTCAAATCGTCGACTGTCGTGTAGTTCAAGTTAGGGGTATTGTCAGTCATACCAATTGTGTAGCGGAAGACTAGGTCCTTCGTTGTACTTCCACTATGATACACAGCGTATGACGTCACAAAGTTTGTGTTGAGCCTAAACTTTGGAGTCCCGACAACCTTGACTTTCAGGTCGTATTTGACCGTTATTTCGATCCACTGCCCGTAGCCATAAGAGCCTGGCGCTGCAGCGACGCTAAGGACTACAGGCTTCGTTCCGTTTATGATTAGGTTGTGCCCGCCTGAAAGGCTATTTGCGTAACCACTCATTGGCAAAACAATTGCAGCATCTGTGTAACTCCTCGTGCTCCTGGTCCTGACGTACACAGATGCGTCATTGGGAAGGACCAACGCATCGTGCCCTTGGTATTCAAGATCCCAGTCGTGGTCATTTTCCTGGACAGTGTATCGGAAAGTTAAAATTTTCGTAGGAGGCGTTGTGACGAAGTTTAGACCTCCGATGTAAGCGCCCCCCTTATTGAAAGGCATTTCACAGAAAATCTGACTGTCGATCGTATTGTAGTACAGAGTACTAGCATCGTCGTAGTTGAAAGTAATCACGAAACGGTTTCCGAAAGCCGTAGTGGTCTTAACCACGGATGAGATCCCTCCAGCATCTGCAATCGCGGAAACCTCCATCAACCTTTCTTTCAAGCCGTAAGTTGACCCTTCAGCAGTATCCCAGTCGATGCAGCCAGTCTTGATAGCACTTGCTCCAGTACCTGAACCATAACTAAGCACGAAGGCTCCAGAATATACCTGGCTTGAGCTTGATGTTCCAACTTCAATAGTCTGGACCTTGCTCCCATCGACGAAGTATGCTGTTGCATTGTTAGGGGTTCCAGGGGATGTTTTGAAGCCACTGCGTAGCAACAGGTACGGAGCACCAGATACGGCAACTTCTCCGTCGAACTCAACATCAATGTCAATGATTTCCCCAGCCAAGTAAGTGCCATCAGGCTTCTGCGTGCTGACCTTAATGACAGAAATTTTTTCCAACGAGTCGACCGAAAGTTTTGCAGGAGTAATGTGGTCGTCTTCCCTCGCAAGATAATCAAGAGGTTCGGGAATGGTGAGGTTCGCAAGGGTAATGCCGGATGTGCTGTATAGAGAGCACCCGTTCGTATCCAAACTGTGAGCGGTTGCAATCGCAACATTCGTGTCCTTGTCCCCGGTCTCCACAATGTGAGAGAAAGTCAGCGTGTCTGTGTTGTTTCCAGACGCGTAGATTGAATTCTTCAAGAACCTCCCAATCTTAAGCGTCATGAACGGTTTGTAGCCGACCGTTGGGTCGACAATAGTGTAGTCGTCGATTGTTACCATGATTGGGGCGGTGAACTTCACGTTAAATAGGAGTAAATTGCCGTGAGGGTGAGGTGACCCCTTGCCGCTTAAAGTGTAAACATCCTTGATGGTTGGGGGCGACCTCGTGTCAATGGCAACTGAACTTGTCCCTAACATTGTCAAGCTAGGGAGAGTCAGGTCGGCCTCTTGAATTGGACTTGGATCGGCGTATCTGTAGATCTTGTCCGCCGCGTTTTCGGTCACAATAGGCGTGAGACTGGAAAACTTCAACTCTGTGCCCACAGTGTTCAAATCTCCGTTGGTCCACACTGCGTCAAATTCTGCAGCATCCGTTCCACTCAGTGTAAGCGCCCCGTAGTCATTGTCTCCGAACCCATCAAACTCGAAGCCCTCGAGGTGGACGATCAACTCATCACCGGCGTCCATATCATCGTTGAGGGTAAATCCAATGTCGATGGAAGTAGGTTGACCAGGAGATGGGCTCCCTAGGGATAATGTGCTGCTCGTTACCGCACCAACCGTAGTATGGACATCAGTTACTCGCCCTTTCACCGTACCTAGGCAGGTTGCCACGACATAAAAAGTGATTCCCACATCCTCGAGGATCCCGCTCGGAGGCAAGGTAAGGCCGTTGGCGGAAGAAATGACAACAGTATTCACATTGTCATCGCTTATGATCTCTGTAGCCTTGATTGTCATGGAATCCTTGACCGGAGTTGTGGATGTTTCGTCGTCCCAGGTAGCAACCCACGCTGGCGCAAATTTCCTGCTACCATCGTGCCCCTTCAGTACAACTGCGTCCGCAGCGCTGCTCGTCCCTCCAAAATCGGTGAAGTTGAGTTTTATTAAATCATTGGCTTGCAGGGGACAAGTTGTATTGATGCTGAAGGTGATCTCAGAAAGTTCGCCGTTAACACTAGGTGCAAACCCGATCTCGCTGTAGTAAACCCCGATACCCTGGACATATTCTACCCTCTGGCCCGTAATGGGGGCGGCTGCTGCGTTGGTAGTAAACACAAGACTAGCGTCATTTTCTGAGAGACCAGCTACAGGCATGTACAGAGAGTTCTTGTCGCTAACAAGGATGGAGATGTCGTGCTTTGCGTGAATTGTTTCCAACGCAATCAGAACAAGCTCCTCTGCGGCCATGTCGAAATAGGCCACAAAGCTTGGGTTGTTGGCGTCAAAAATTGTTCCAGTAATCGACTGTCCTGCGTAACCGAGGCTAAGGAGGACATGGTTTGTGGCATCCAAACTATGGGTCGTGAACGCATTTCCTGCAGAAGTCGAATCATAACCAAGGGTTGAGAACCTTTTGGAACCAGCCGAGACCTCGGAGATGTCACTTCCCAATACCAATTTCCAACCAGTGAGCTTCCATTTGACGTACTCTCCAGCAACGACGTTGCCACTTAAAGCAAACTTTAGTATCAGGTCAACAGGACTGTCGGTCAGTTGGTAAGTTGAAATTGTCGCGCCAAGTGCCGAGTCAAATTCGACACTTGATCTCAAGAGTGTACCAACAGCAGTAGACGAGGCGACAGATATCGGGGCGACGTTGCCAGCTGTAGCATTGCTCCATAGTTTCATTCGCGCGTCATTGAGGGCTGTTCCTTGGTTCGGTAATCTGATGTTGTTCGATGCAAGAACATCTATGCCATGAGCTCCCGCAGACACGCTCGTTTTGGCGACAAGCTCAAGGGTACCGGTGCACTCTGTCCAAACAGCATCAAAATTTGACGCATCAGATGAGTGCAGGGTCACATCTGCGACATCGTCTCCCCCGAAACTGTCGAGCTTCAAGAAGACTGCATCGCCAGCAACGAGAGCTACCGTGGAGGTGAACTGGACATTGACAGCCACGACCCCGTCGGGTACCAAAGTTGAGCCGCCTATGCTATTTGTGTACGTCAAGGATGTTGACGAAAAACTGCCGACAGCAGGAGATGAGGGGATACTTATAATATTAACTTCGTCCCCTCCTCTGATTCCTCCTGAAGGGTTGTAGTATCCGTTATACCCCATGGTCGCAACATCTGTCCAAATAATCAGACCTGGATCGTTTGCTATAAGACCTGCAGCCGGGATTCTAAGCCCGTTGGCTAATGTAATCTCAACCTGCACATCAACTCCTTCAGCAATGTTGCTGGCACCTGAATAAGTTAGCGTGACGTTGTTTGAGTTTGCAATAGATCCTGTGAAGGTGTGTCCCGTGGATGATGTGGTGGTTACTGATGCGACGGTAGCGGAAGTAGCCGTGAAATCCTTAAGCTGGAGATAAACTTTCTCCCCGGGTGCCATTACACCAGATAATTTGAAGTTCAGCGAGACGCCTGTAACCTCTCCAGCAGCGACTGGTACTGCAGTGTAGGCCAAAGAAGCTGACCTAAAACCGAGCCCTTTCACAACGTTCAAGGTGACGGCAGTGGAAATGGGACAGGCGGTGGAAACTGTTGTCAGAGTGATGCCGCTACTCATTCCATCCTGTAGAGAATACACGGGAAACTTGATTGCAGCCGTGGTAGCTAACCCTACACTGAATTTAGAGGATGAAGGCGCCCTAATAAAAGTGAACCTCACTGTTTTCGTGGTGTGAGTATAGGCGGCAGTGAATGAAGAAGACTGCATCCCCTGGGTGGTAAGAGATGCAACGTCTCCAGATGATCTGAAATCGTTGCCAAGAAATATGTCAATCGTGTCTCCGACTTCGGGCGCCTTCGAGAGATCCAAATGCATGTCGAAGTTGAGGCTCCCACCTACATCGCCAACACTGAAGGTGATACTTGAGGACAACACAGCGCCAATCGAGGGAGAGCTCTTGATCGCGACAGGAGTTATCACTGGAGCCTTCGCAGCGTTTGTGGAAATAACCCAAGTTGGGTCGTTGAGAATGGTTCCCCCCTTAGGTACGACAAGCTGGTTTGCTGCGCTTGCTTTCACCTGGACAACTGCGTTAGCGCTTGTGGCAGCCTTGGCCTTCAACGTTATGGTATTAGCAGTGGCACTGTATTTTCCTAGCCAATCAGTAGAAATTGCATTCGTGCCCATGTCAATGATTTCCATGGGCTGGGTCAAGTCGACAGTGTTGGTAACATTCGCTAACTTTAGGACTACCTCGTCCCCAATCGCGATATCTCCAGAAAGTTGGAAGGTTATCTCGACTGCGGATACTTCTCCCGCTATGGAGTTGGAGAAAACGACGGCCGATTGGGCAAAGTTGCCAACAGGTTGGGTGAAACGTGCAGGAGAGTTGAGGACAGGTCCGATTTCTGAGTCAGATGTCGTGCTTGCGTAACTCTCGAGGGAGAACTTGTAAGCAGGGTCGTCCTTGACGATACCGGCTGCAGGAAGAAGGAACTTATTCTCGACTCCAACGTAAACTGTCTGAAGCACTGGAACAATCGTCCTCGTTGGGGTCAATACAAGCTTGGTAGTGGCACTTTCCCACCTTGCCGTGTAACTGCCTGCACCGGGGCCGCTTAAGACAAGGGTGCTCTCCGTACTGCTGAAAGACGGAAGCAAAATTGTAATCTCCTCGGCACTGTTGATCTTCTGAGACAAGGAGAAAATCAAATTAATCTGATTGTAAACGTTGGTCGATACCACAGCAGGACTGAAGCCAATTCTGCTGGATAGGAAGCCGATCCCGCTAGTGCTAGTGAACTCCGTCCATTGGGGGATGATGTTGGTAGTGTACGCTGGATTGTACACAAAATACTTGAAGGCGGCCGTATTCATGTTGAAACCTGCGGCAGGCAAATTGCAGTTGTTGCTGGCTGACACTGTTGCGTGCCAGTAATAGTACGCTTTGTTCTTGTTCATTTGAAGTGTTTGGCCGTCGGGGAAGTCGAGTCCCTTAATCTGAAACACCATGCGCTCCGAGGTTGGCACCCAGGTAGCGTTCATGTTTGAAAACGTTGAAGAAAGCGTCTTCAGGGTATTGTTGATCTGAGGACAAGTGAAACCTGGAAGGTGGACCGAGAAGTGGTCGCCAGCTATCGCCTTGACCCTCGATCCAAACTCCACATAAACATCAGTGGGCTCATTAACCTTTTTGGCAGAAATAAATATCTTTGACTCGAAGTGGGCGTTAATGACTGGCCAAGCAAACACCTCTGTTACGGGGGTAGCTGGAATTTTACCATTGGCACAATCGCACGTGAAGGTATCGAGCATGACCCCAGGAATGAACCCGGTGTCAGGGACTCTTATGAGATTGGTGGCGTCAATGGTAACGGTGTAAGTTGCTATGGGAAGATTGGCCTTCGCAGTAAGCGTAAGGGACCCAGTTGCATCATCGTAGTCACAGTCAAAGGAGGCGGCAGAACCTCCCGAAATGTCGCATGAAGACTTGGGGATAGTAATACCCTTGCTATCTGGCATAGTGAAGACTAAGGTGTCGTGCCTGTTGAGGATCATTGTTGGTTTGAGCACCAAAGTGAACGCTGAAACTTCAGAAGCTACAGGATTGGACAAACTAATGGAGGAGACTGTTGTGTCGAAGCCACCGATGTTGTCGGGATACTGTTCAATAGGCGTGGCCGTAACATTACTGTACTGGTGCCAAAACTTCTGATCCGTCGGATTCAGCATGACCGTGATTGGATTGGTTGCCTTGTAAAATCCAGTGCGGGGAATTTTGAAGGTGCACCTGTCAAGGACCTCACCAAGCTTGATGATGTGGTCGCGAGGGGATAAGACGCGGTTCGTCTTTATGGAAATTGCACCGACCCCGCCTGCGTCGAAAGAGAGGTAAGCGGGGGTATCTGAAAAGTAGTCATTGTCAAAACCAATTGTCAGCGGACCAAGGTCGTTGTCTGACCACTCAATGGTAGACCATTCGAGCTCGATGTTGCTTGTGCTGAGACACAATGATGAAGGTAACATCCCAGTGAATGTCCACCTCAATGTTGCCCCGGCGTCAACAAAATCAGTTGGTGTGAAGGTAAAGATGATGTCGGTGGTTTCTCCAGGTTTGGGGTTAAGGAAAATGACCTGGGAAGAACTCAATCCGATACCCTCTGAACTTTCAATCGGAAAGTCAGTAACGGCACCGTGAGAAGCGTCGGTCGAGATCGTGAAGGCCCCAGAATTGGCAAAGACAGCTTGCGTTGGGCTTGTAAAGTTTGCCTTCTTTGGAAGGGTGAAAACGATCTGCTCTCCTGCTAGGATCTTCTGCTTCGCCTCCAAGTTAATCTCGCTCGTGTATTGTCGGAAGGTAACGATAAATTTAGCCGCAATGTCGGCATCTAGAATTGGGCCCCCGTCAGGATTGACAGTCGTGCGGTGAATGAAAGCACAGCCAAGTTGGTTCGCGCCCGGGATGCAGGAACAGTTGAACCCAGGTATCTTGAAAACGACGTTCTCCCCGATTTCAATGTCCCCGAAGTAAGCAAAGGACCCTACAATTTCAACGTTGGTGTCCATTTTATTGGGAGAGAAGGATATGGATGACCTCTGGAAACTCCCCATTTCTGTCGCGATGGTGTCAAACTTGGCTATTTGGAGCATATCGAAGTTGCTGTTGAGAGAGGAGAACCCAACGTTTTTCCATGCCAAGTCAATGTCGTTTGAAAGTCCATCCCTTGGGGCCTTGATTCCATATGAAGAGGGAACAGTGATCGCCTTGGCTGCGTTCTTATTCACCTGATTCTTCGCCCTAAGGACGAGCCTGCTTCCTCTGGTCATCACATACCTAAATGTTAGGTCCTCTGTATTTGCAATCTGAACCTTGGCGTCAGGTGGGACCAAAGGGTCACAGACACCGTTGCCAGTGCTTGTGGCCTCAACAGCCTCTAGCTGCTTCAAGGTGGCGCTCGGGGAAAAGTTGACTGTGTACCTAAATCCATTGCCAATCTCTTCCTTGTACACGCTTTTAACTCCAATCGCGGCTACGGCTGGAATCTCAAGTAACCTATTCTTGACACTTCCGTAGGCGACTGTCATTGCAGCATCGAATTCGATACAACCTGTCTTGTACTTGCCGTAACTGAGCTGGAATTGTCCTTTGCTCAGCTTGCTACTGCCGTGGACTCCAATTTCAAAGTACTGGGTAGCAGCAGGGGCGTACTTGGCAATTGCATCATGGTTGCCTGTCTCAAAAGTGAGACGCGGCGTCCCGGACGTGGTCACCTTGTGACTAAACTGCATCTTCACGTCAAAGACCCCAGGATACACCTTAATGTCGCGGTTCACAGTGATCACAGGTTTGCTTGCCGTGGGACAGTCTCCCTTGTAGGTCTTGTTCTGGCAACCGCAAGCCTCGCAACCTTCAGTGCTGACGACGATTTCAGATACCCCAGTAAAGGGGACCAAAAACTCAATCATGTACCTGCGGAAATAAGGCGGGGAGCCAGTGGGGTAAAGAGGTCCAACGTAGTCAATGTGGTAGACATGGACGTCGAGCAAGTTGGTGGCCTTCAGAGCATTCTTCACCGTCTCCGCTGTTGCATTCCACTGAACGCACCCTGTCATAAGGTTGTTGTACTTGATCTTCCACATTCCGTATGTGACATTGGGGTTGATAACCTCCACGTCAATAGTCTGATATGAGGGTACGTAGGAAGTCTTAGATCCAGCTGCTGTTTCCTTGGTTATGGTCGCCGCAACTACAGTCGCAGTGGACGTGTCAACAACGATGTCCTTGGCGTAACCCAGGGACTTTGGCTGTCCGGTTACAGGGAGCGTCAGAAAGGCGTTAGTGATAGGATTATGCGACGCCAATCTGATCCACCCGCCATTGAGGTCGAGTGATGAAGTCCTGCCCGAGTGGGAGAGGTCAGACATCGAGTAAGAGTCCTTCGATTCAACAAGGTATTCAAAGGACAAGACGCCTGTGCCATTTCCGGACTTGTAATATGCGTGACACCCTTCCTCTGTACCAACTGAGATTCGAGGGTAACCACTGACGGCAACATTGTTGCTGAAGGTAAGATAGATCATAATAGACTCCCCAACTCCATAAACACCGTCCAACTTGTTGGAGCTCATTGAAAGAATGGTTGGAGGAGCGGTGTCAACAATGATGTCCCTATTTTTGGCAAGGTGCTCGTTAGCTGTGACGGAAGGAGCAGGCAGTGTGTAGTCAATTTCGTTCCTAAAGTCGTTGAAGATTGTCCCCCCGTTCTTCTCGATGTAAGTCGTCTTGCAGAAATCCAAACATGTGCACATGTAGTTCAAGTCGGCAGATGTGTCGCCTGCCTGGACGGTGTAACGGAAGACGAGCGAGTGGTTATAGGTGTTTGTGTCCGTCTTGTAGTCCACGTACTCGGCCTTGCGCAAAGTTGACCCGGTCCCGACATCCATGGCGATGTAGGGGGTCCCTGCTCGGGCATCAACAGTCACGTTTTCATTAAATGTGACCAGTAAGTCTATCATGTGACCGCTTCCGTAGCGCCCGTCACCAGTGATAGCACTGACCGACACAACCCTGGCAAACTTGCCGTTCATCCATGGATTATCCTCCCCGCGACGGTTGCTGCTTATGGTGGTGTTGACATTAATGGCCCTTTTGAACACCATACTTCTTCCAAAACCAGGGTTTGGTAGAGAGACGTTGGCAGGCTGGATCAAATTGCTAGCAGTCCTGTAAATATAGCCTCTGTTGGCGCCAATGACTGTTGTAATTGCGGACAGACCGTCAACGTCCCCAGTGCTGTAAATGTCTTTTTTGTGGTGCTTATACCCCAAATCGTCCACGTTGTCGCCCTCCTTGATGGTGTAAACAAAGATGAGCTTATTTGTGTTGTTTCCGGAAGAGTAATAGGCAAAAGTGGGCAAGTTGTCGGCAGTGTCAACGTTAAGCTCGATGGCCGGAACACTTATTGACACAGCCTCTGGCCTGGAAATTGTTACAGGGTGGGAAAATGTTACGAGCAGGTCAATCTGCTCCCCCACAATACCGTAATTCCCGTCCTTTTTGGTTGAGTTGACTTGAATGACATAAGGTTGGGAGGTGTCGACTTCTATTGCCGAGGTGGAATACACAGAGAACGCGGACCAAACCTTCGGGAGATACGTATTGGCATCGGTTGTGGGCGTAGTCGATGTTCTCTTGATTGTTGAGCCCTTCCTCAGTTCTATATCGCTAACATTATGCATCCTTAAGTCAGTCGCAACATCTCCCTCCTGAACAACGTACTTGAAGATGATGCTCTCCGTCGTTGAGCCAGCATAGTACGGCACCGGTCGGTACCCTGCATGGTACAAATAAGTTCGGGGAGAGCTAGAAACAACATCATCACCTGTCCACGATGAGTTCGCAATTAATGTATCACCCTCGATTTTCAGGACGTAAAAGTATTCTGTCCCAATGAGCACTGTCTTGTTGACGTAACCTTGGGGGTCAAAAAGTCTGTCCGTGTCGAGAAGTTTAAAGCGCTTCGTATTACCACCAACAGGGATCATATTGGTTGAGTCAGCTGGGGTAAAGAAGATTGACTGTTGCGAGAAAATGTTAACGCCTGTTGTTGTTGTTACGGGAGTTGGTTTGGAAATTATTCCATTTGCCGTCGTCGTTGTGACTGTAAGCTTCAAATAGTCCTCGTTGACTCCTTTAGCGGGCAATTTCAATCCATTAACCACCATAGTAATTGGGGTGTTCTGTGATGTTATCTTCTGGGTTGCAGTGAACACTAGATGGCTTGTGAGAGCTACAGAAAATCCACCGGATGTTATCGCGAGCGGTATGGTTGAGGACAGCGAAAATCCTGGCATGAGGATTTTAAATTCCTCTCCGACAGCCACGATAGAGTTGACGTTTATGACAAAGGTAGAAGTTGTATCTTGCCCGGCAACCTTGGGAGAGAATGAAAGCGAGCTGCTGTGCATGTAGCCGACTGTCGTGAAGGATGTAACGGGAGTCGAAAAGTCAAACGTGTTGCTGCTCGAAGCCTGGTGATAAGTTTCGGAGGCCTTGGCACCACACGTAACAGCCTGGGCTTGTGCAGAATCGATTCCGATACTTGGGACTTTTAAGCCACCTATCTTGAACCTTGCCGTGGTGCCATGTGAAAGGGTGCCATTCAGCCTGACCGTGAGCTTGTCAGTGGCATCGTCAAACCAAGCAAAGTTGAAGTTGTCGGTAGTATCGAGGTGAAGGGATACCCTTTCGTAGGTAGAATCGTCTTTGACAAAACCGGATAGTGCACACGTTATGTTATCGCCGTGGTAAAGGACCATGTTTGTCGCGAGCTTGAAACTGAAATCAAGGAAGGCAGCTTCCCCAGCAGCAACATAGGTCTCGGGCAGTACAGTAACGTGAATGTTGTCAAATCCAACCCCATTGACGTTGCTTATCGTTGTTGGTGGGATAGGAACAACGGAGCTCTTCGAGTATACAAAGAACTTTTTGGAAAGGTCGTTAGGGACACCTGCAAGAAATCCATTGGTGGGGGTCTTGATGTTGTTGGATTCCTTGACATCGAAAGTCAGTGGATGTGAGACATTTGAATTGCACCCTGCAGCAAGCTGGCAGGTAAGACTGAGAATTTCATCGGAAAGATCCCAACTCGCAGACCAACAATTGCTGCACTCGTGAGACTTGAAGAAGTGGTTCTTGTCAGCTCGGTAGGTATCCATAGCAACACTCGCTATGTCCGCAGTTGACGTAAATCCGGGGAGTTTCAGATGGAGAACGTCGTTCTGGGTGAACTTTTCGTTGAAGTTGACCTGGAACTTCATGCCAACTTCGTCGCCGGGAGAAATGAAATCTCCGACGAAATCCTTATGGAGCTGGCCACCCTTGGTTGCATTGGCTCCCCTATACCAAGATAGCTGGCTAAAGAGGATAGCTCCAATGGCGGGACTATCCTCAATGTTGGTGGAGGCAAGGGGTCCATCAACAGCATTGTTGGAAATGTAGATCTTGGTGCTGTTCTCCGTTATGCCGGCTGCTGGAAGATTTATTTGGCCGTCCTCTATCGTGATGTTGACCATCGTTGCCGCTGTCAACATTGGCCTGCGCACATCGCTAACAATAATGTCAGAAGAGGGGTAATCCTTAAGAGAGAAAGTGACAGTGGATGACGCCGCGCTCCATTCAGCCGAAAAGTGTGGCGAGTCGTCGACAAAATTGGCGAAGTGGTTGGCGTCTAGACTATCTTTCACGTCCAAAGAGGTCTTCGTGGATGTGAAGCCTGGAAGGTAGAGCTCAATTTTCTCTCCGGATTTCAAGTCGGAACTGAAAGCACAGACAAGCTGGATTGCTGTCGGCTGCCCAGCAATAGAAAGAGACCCTGCAAAGTTGTTGCGCAAGTCCGTATGGTGCGATACGTAATCCACGTCGTAGGTGATCTTAGAAAACAAAAGTCTTCCAACTGGCTGAACAGAGGTAGGGGCCTGAGTTGTCGTAACCGGGCCAATTGTGATCTTGTTGGTCGCATCTGAGGCATTTACATCAAACTTGAACCCACTTGGGACCCCCAAGGGGAAAATTTTCAGGGCGTTGGACCTCGCGATTGAGACCTCGATTTCCCTTGAGGGCATGCTTGTGGTGCACCTCAAAATGAAAATACCAGTACCAGTAGGATCCATTCCATTGGACGTTCCAGTAAACCTGCCTGTGAAATAGGATGCGTGGATTCCGCTCAGGACAATTGAACCGTCGTAGGCCCCCTGGACGATCTGAGTCAAGTTCATGTTCAACTCATCGCCTGGGCTTAGAGGGTTGGCGGTGTTGATGGAAAGATCAAACTGCGCGACTTGTCCTTCCCGGGCGACATCAAACCCGACGTGTACACTGCATATTCCAATACACGGGGAGCTCAAGACAGAGGTTTCCGCCAAGTCAGGGTAGGTAGAGGCACTCATAGTTAGCGATATCTTCAGGTCCTCTGAATTGGTCGGCACTCCAGCGGTGGGAGGAAGGACACCAGGGGCAGCAAAGGCGGCCTTGTATTTCATCTGACCTCTGCTGTTAGGAATGGCACCCTGGCTGCGAAGACGAAGTTTAGACGTGACAGTGTCCCAGGTGCCGTCCATGGCGTGGCACGGAGAGGACAAGCACGTAATGACAGGGTTTGTCCCCACCCCGTACGTGAATCCAGGGAGGGTGAAGAACACATCAGAATTTGCTGTCAATGCCGTGTTGGAAAGCTCAAAGCCCAGCTCAATTGAGTCAATATAGGTCCCAACTGCGCCTCCCCGATCATCCACGTTATTCACGGTGTAGCTGGTCACTTCGGTGTTGGCAACAGCGGAGATGACTGTAGATGAAGTGAATGGGAAAGGGCCGTGATCATGGACACGACTCGATGTCACAATATTTATGAGGAACTCTGTAGGGTCGTCGTGGACACCACTAGCAGGAACGATTATGTGGTTTTTGGCAGCGGCCAAAGTGACTGTGATTGCCGTGCCGGATGAAATTCCTGAGAGAGGAGTCAGTGTGATTATCGAGACTGATGATCCTGTCGTGTCCATCGCTCCAGTGAAGCTCGACGCGTGGGTGCCGGTGAGGGTCACGTTGGTCTTGACGCCCTGTCCCCAGATGAACTTTTTGGGGACTGTAACAACAACCTGGTCCGCCGTTGTTAGGGAAAGGTCGGTGAGGGTGAAAGTCAAAGTCAAGTCTGTCTCCTGATTGGGGACGACAGGGTTGAGAGTAATACTTGAGGAAGTGAAGGCAACGGGCCGAAGAAGAGCAGCGCATGAATGAAAGTTACCAGTAAGGGAAGTAGACGAGGCTCTTGTTGACGCCGTCTCGTAGACTGTGGCATTTGTCGTCATGGCAATCCCATCCGTTGCACAGACTCCAGTGAGGTCGGTGTTAGGTAGTCCAATTTGTCCCGCGGATATAGTCATCGAAACTTTAGTGAATGCCAGGACATCCGAAGTCGCAATGAGGTTCAGCTTCGTGTTGGAGAGCGACCAAAATCCCTTGAAAGTTGAGGTCCCAGAGATTGTTAACTGGTCAACGTCGCTACCTTGGAAGCCTGGGAGGGACACTTGGAACACATTCCCCTTGGATATGATCTTTGCTACCTGGAAAGACAGTAAAATAGAGCTGGCTGAATTCGTGTAGTCAGCACCGTAGGAAATCTGAAGGTCGCAAAACCCACTGCAGTCTCCATTGTTGACACCAACGGCGGATTCCACGTTCCCAGATGATATCTTAGCGAAAGATTTTATGCCGTGGTATGCAGGATTGATTGGAACTCCGATAGATGGAATAGTCATGCCTAGGGCCTTGTTGACGGGGATTGTGAATTCCGTAAATGCTGGTATTCTGTTTGTTACCTTAACCTTGAGGCAGTACGTCGAGGCGCTGTCACACGTGTAAGTGACACCTCCAGATGTTACCGTCTCGGATTGCCTCCACCAAATCCTATAGGAATCGGTTGCATTGTGCTGCAGGGCACCAGAAGTCCTAGCGAGCGCGGTTGAGTTCGCTATTTGGTTTGCGAAGGCGTTGCCGCCGAAGTTGGGCAATATGAAGTAAACGTAGTCATTACCGTCCAAGTCGTTCTGAAATCTGCAAGTGAAGTTCATGAAATAGTCAATCGATGACCCCAGGTACTTCGGCCAGTATTCCATTATAGGGTACTTTGACGTGTAAGCACCTATGGCGGGCCTTTCAGTGATCGGGACGGTATATTCTGCGATGGCAGAAGTGGCCGAGTTGACAGTCAACTTGACATTGTCAGAGGCTGACGAGGCCAATAAAGGGTCGGTGGGGAGCTTCACGTTGGAAGAGGAAGGAATATAAATGGAGATGGAGAGAGAAGAGGCTGCAAGATCACTTAAGAGCGTGAATGTAAATGTCCTTGTCGCCGGGTCAAAGACTCCAGACCAGGTGGAGGAAATTGATGCAGACGAGTCATTGTCATACACAGAGAGTGTCACAGCTGAACCGGTCAGTGTCGTAACCGCTGAAGAGGTCTGAATAACGATGGTATCCCCGGCTAAAAGTCCTCCGGAAGTCAAGGTTCCAGTCACGTAAACAGGGACGCTGGCACCCAACACCGGCGCTGGGCCGTAAGTGAACAGGAGGTTAGTCATGAGGCCGACCGATGGTACCGAGTTCACGGCTGAAGCAACCTCGTCATTCTGGTTGATTCTAATTTTTATGTTGGCAGCAGCGTTTGGTGCTAAGCCGGCCACGGGAAGGGCAATTCCCTGGATTTGGAGTACGTGCGGGGTCATGGCGTCGATTTGCGTTTGAGTGACCTGGTGAGTAGTTCCAGTTGTTCCGGCAGTGAGAGCAAGTACTGGTGTTCCGGTAAGCGCCTCGGTGTGAGTCGCAGCAAATTTGAGCTTGTTGGTCGCGCCCTTAACAGCGTAGTAGGTAACTCCATCGGTGAGGCCAAAGTTCGCAGCACCGTTGATACTGTAAAGAATTGCGTCGCCGTCGATGAGGGAGTTGTAGAGGTCTGCCGAAACTGTCACGTCGTCGTCGGTTGCACTTACGGTATTGGCGTCAATTGCATTGTCAGTAACGCCCGTCACAGTCAGGGTGATGGTCGGCGTTCCTGTGAAGGAGGCCGAGATTGAGTAGGCGAGAGGCTTGGCTAGGGACGTGACCTGGAGGGTTCCGAGGTCCGTGTTGGAGGTGAAGCCGGGGAGCTCGATCATGACAGTGGCGCTGGAGGCCAAGGTGAGAGGGTTCACATTGGTAAAATTCATGACCATTCGTGTAGCAGCACCGGCAACAGCAGGAGCGAAGGGGTTAACTGATGCTGCAGAAATGCCAACCCCTGACGCGACCTCGGGGTAAGAATAGTAAGTTGGAGGAGCAGTCACAGGACCAGACGCTGATGCGGTAGTAAAGTAGATTCCTGCCTCTCCGGTGCTTCCCATCCTGACGCCAGTCGAGGGCGCTGTGATGCCGTTTGAAGGTGCAATGTTGACCAAGACTGAGATTCCAGATGGAAAATCCGAGTCGGTGGGAATGATTGGGGCCTGGGTAGCTGTGACATGAGAAGTTGCAGTCAAGACGACTTTTTTGTTGGTGGCGTCCCAGCTGCCTGACATTGGGACCTGTTTGTACGTCACGGGGTGCCTCGCAACCATGGTGAGGTTGGCAATATCCGGTACCGAAGCGCCAAAGTTGGGAAGAAATACATCAACCGTCTCGCTTACGTAAAGGGTGTTGGTAAGGCTGAATTGTAGGTTGATCCCCAATGGCATGTTTGTCTTGGCTTGCTTGGAGTCGTACTGGTAGGTGAAATCCTCCGGGACGGCGACAATTTCCTCTTGGGCTACAGGACTGGTTGCCCCAGTGTAAATGTAGACCCGAGGCTCACCAACGACAGTGACAGGGAAGTTGAACTTCGCTTCGAGGAAGACTTCGTCTCCGGTGGCGAGAACCTTGGAGCCGTCGAGGTAAGATGCCGGGTTGAGGGTACTTGACGCCGTGATGCGGTCAACTTTCGGTGTTGTGGTGTCCACTGAAATTTGGCCCTTGTCTGCAAGAGAGTTTGCATCGGCAGGAGTTGGAAGAGTGGCGCTAATGTCAGTGGCCGGGGTCGTGGAGGTTCTTCGGATGTACGCGCCGACAGGAATAGTGAGCGCCGTCGTCGAGGCGTAATCAAGATCGGCAGTTGAGTCTCCGGGCTGCACAGTATATTGGAAGTTGACAACATTACCCAGCGTTGTCGAATAGTAAGAAGCCTGCCTGTTGATGGATCCCGTCTCAAGGATGATGTAGGGTTTCGTGGACGTCGATGGATGATACACAGTCACGTTGTGGGAGAAAATTGCTGACACATAAATCACCTCCCCCACACCGAATGTGTCGGTACCCTGAACATTAGCCATGGGCTCAACGCGGATCACGGTGGGGGTAGACGTATCGATGATAATCGCCCTGTTGAATGATAGCGACGATCCCCGGTCTGACGTGTAGCGGTAACGCTCATTATTTGTCGGGACGTTGATAGTATCTGCCACAATTGTTGTGGAGCCAGCCTTGGTAATGGAGGAGGATGAAGGGGTCGTGTGAATGGAGAGGACCTCAAGGTCAGACGAGGAGTCCCCGGCCTGCACGGTGTACTTGAACTTTATGGAGGAAGTTCCAGAGCCAGAGACGTAGGGGGCGTGTCGATTCGAGTAGTTAACCCCCTTGGTGACCTCCGTTGCCGTCGAAGAGAGCGAAACTGTGTTACCGGACAACTGGGCTCGAAGGAAGGTCCCATCTCCGAGGTTCAGGTACGTCCGAGCGTCGAGGGGAGAATTGATGGGGTCAAAAGTGAGCTGCGATGAGCGAAGCGAAGAGCGGAGAGGAGAGCGGGGCGAGGAGGGAAGCGACGAGTGGAATATTGTTAGTTATAGTGGTAAGTGATTTGCTACTGTTGCTTCGCTCCTCGTCCAATCTCACCTCTGGAATGTCACCATCAACACCGACAGTTGAATCAATGTCGTCGAAGGTAATTCTGACGAGGTTGCCCTGGGAGAAGAGGTGGGAAGGGGAGGAAAGGGGGGAGGGAAGAGGTCAGAGCAAGGTTGGTTGGGAGAAGGGGAGGAATGAGCACACTCACCTTGGAAGTACATACTCTCCTGCCATAAGAGTACTCTCGATCATCGGTATCGCCGTAATATACCGTGACCTTGTTGATGCCATCAAGCTGCTCGAGGACCTGTTTCAAGTACTCCTGATCCGCCGTGACGGGAATGTTCGTTAAGTGCTGCTGCTCGTAGTCACTGTCTGTTGTCTGCTTCTTGAAGGTGAGCGAAAATTTACCCTCATCGGCGAGGCAGGTGAACGTTTGCACCTCCTTCGTCCTGCATGCTGCCGAGTTGCAGCCCGTCTCCATCAGCAACGTCGGTGTGCCGGTCACATCCACAGGGGATGTTAAGGTTACATCAATGAAGAGCTCCTCCCCGACACCGTACTGCAGGTCGGGCTCGGTCGAGTCGATAGTGGTGATCTTGGGAGATCCTTCCGACTGGACGCTTATCGGGTTCGGCGATACAGTTATCGGCAAGGTCAAAGTCCCATGATCGGGTATAGGGGTATCAGACTTGAGCCTCACTTTGTGATCCAAGTTGTAGTGCGAGCTCGTATCGAAGCCGGGCAGGGCGTTCGAGACTTGAGCTATTAAAGTAAATAATACAAACCTGCTCAGGGCCCTGCAAGAGGGCAAAGGAGGGTGACCCCGATGGCCCTTACCCTCTCCTTTTGAATATTTCTCCCTCCCCCTAAACCACATTAATATAATACAAAAGACACTAGCTAAGAAAACCGCCGGGGCGGCGCAGGTTGCGGCGCTCGGGTGGAGCGCGTCCATACAATCCCAAAAGGACCTAAGCTCGGGCAGGAGTTCGGTCTTTGGGAGAGAGGGGACAGGTGGAAAACGGAAAACTTCGACGCCTCTTTGATACCTCGCGATTGGTTGGGGTTTTAGAGGGCTAGGGAAGCTTGTGTTTGGTAAATAGAGGAGATTCCAAGGAATGGGCTATCTGTCTCCAACATAAATAATCCCTAAGTTGGGGGGGAAGGGGAGGATGTTTGGAATTTTGGTTCAATTTTGTTTTAGAGAGTTATGGAACGTTTCGTATTTGATGGTCGAAGGAACAACCATCGTTACCAGACACTTGCGCGTGTGAGGCGGAGGGGAGAACATGGAGAACATCTTTAAAACGAGGTTTGGGAAGGGCTTCGGAGCCTGTGCGTTGCAATATGAGGTATTCTCGCAGACTTATAGACCCATTCATGGCGTATGTAAAAATATTTACGTTTCTAACCATTTTCGGTCCCCCACACCAATCACCAAATCAAAGCTAGGAAGCACTGTGGCAAAGTTAGTTAAGAACTAGAAAGCCACACGCATTTAGAAGAAATGCATCCAAATCGACCCAAAAAAGCTTTGGCAAAAGTACTCAAATCTTCCGTCCCCAGACGTTCACTTGTCCAGAGGACCCATTCACCAAAGGATGCTTCTAATGGTTCGGCTCTTACAATCGAGAAAACATGGGTAGCAGCGGCTTCATCGTCCGACCTTGATGATTATCCTGGAAGTCCAATGGTACTGGGCACGCCTATAGGTATAATGACCTCTACAACGCCTTTAACCCTTCAATCTGCAACCCCTAATACCAAGCTTTCGGCAGAGGGATGTATTGCGAAGCTTCTTCCTCCGACTGTGGCTGGAGTTGAGGAAGCTTCGGAGAGATTGCGGGCTGGTAAGCTGTTGGCGTTCCCTACGGAGACAGTTTACGGCCTTGGAGCCAACGCTTTGATTGAGAGTGCTGTCGTGTCCATCTTTACTTGCAAGGGGAGACCCATGACGGACCCTTTGATAATACATGTTCCGGATGCAGTAGCTGCGCTTGATTGTGTTGACTTTCCGTCTGTGACCGGGCCGGAATGGGGGGAGGGAGGGGAATTTTTGGGGGGTTGGCGGGAGGTTTTTGGGCTGGGGCCTTGGACC
>Ga0115006_10000319_pt1 | contig 25452 bp, 25 predicted proteins | sample ArcOceMetagenome_3_FD_88943 | JGI IMG/M metagenome (GOLD analysis project Ga0115006, IMG submission 88943) | Marine eukaryotic phytoplankton communities from Arctic Ocean - Arctic Ocean- Svalbard ARC20M Metagenome | ecosystem: Environmental > Aquatic > Marine > Oceanic | place: Arctic Ocean...
CCGGAAAGGGAAAAAAATAAGGGGGGGGGGGAACAACAGACGCCACCCCCCCCACCAGGGGCCCTTTAGTCGTCGCCCTCTCCCCCCCCCCCCCCCCCCCCCCACTCCTCACCTGTTGAAGTTGCGGGCTTCGAGCGTGCACCCGCTCGTGAAAGCCCCAGGGTAAAAGTACAGGACAGTCCACTTTCCCGTCTTGAGCAGCTTTTCCAGGCTCGTCGAGCCCTCACCCTTGGAATTGGGAAGATCAAACGAAGGCGCCTTTCCGCTGGGCACGCCAGCGAAAGCAGATGGAACACCAATAACTGCAGAGGCCACACCAAAGGTCGTTGTGCTGGCGAGGCCCGCCAGCACGTCCCTACGACTCCTCACATGTAGTCTTGTGACGCTTCTCTGTGATACAGGCGTACTCTTAGTCACTGAGAACCCATACGAAGTAGAGACAACGAGAGAGACAACGAAGCAAAGGAATAGTTTGAACATGTTTTTTGGCAATGGCATTTCAGAAGCTAATATCCATATATAACCCACAGACCTTCGCGTCACGCGCGTTACGATGGCCTCAACTTATGAAATCATTGAATTCGACTTCAAGCGTGCCGTATCTTTCGTTAACGAGCGTGCAGGGTCGGATCTTCGCACAACAGATGACGAGAAGCTGGAAATCTATGCCCTTTACAAGCAAGCCACCGTTGGGGATGCTACTGACGCCACAAAATCGAGTCATTTCAACCTGTTGAAGCGCGGAATGTGGGACGCGTGGCGTACCCATAAGGGTACTCCAAAACAGACCGCCATGGAGGTGAGAGGATATCGACTGAACTCAACCCCCTTTTACAACGCGCTATTCGTTCGCCCAATGTCGGCTGAACTCACCCCCCTCTAACAACGCTCACCCCCCTCCGCCCACAGGAGTACAGCATCCTCGTGGCTCACTTTGATGCCGGCTTTGAACCTTCCTCTAGGCCTTCGACCGTGAAGCGTCGTCCTTCCATGGTCTCCATGCCTCCTATCAAGTCGTCGGGTTTGCTTCATGGTATGGCCGAGGAGAAGAAGGATGAGCCCTCCTACGAAACCTTTTCCAAGCAGGACCTCCTCAATGAGGTCGAGAAGGTGAGATTGGACGAGGAGCGAAGGACGGGAGGAGCGAAACGACAAGCGTATACTACTACAGCACAATAACCAACAACCTTCTACTCCTCGCTTCACTCCTCGCCACCCCTCACCGCAGTTGCAAGCAGAGGTTACTAAGTTGAAGATATTTCGCGAGTACAAGGCCGGCTTGCTCTCCCGTTGCAGACAGACAATGACTGGCGAGGAGTGGATGATTCGTTACTACGTTGTGAAGCCCGGCTTCCTTCGCTGCTACAAGTCTTACGAGGAGCGTATCCTTCGTCTCGAGGTTCCCCTCTACCATGGCGTAACTGCTCGTGTCGACAACGTCTCCGCCTCCTCTGCTTCTGGTGCTGCAAAGTACAAGTTCTTCGTCGTGATTGGCCTCATTCAGGCCGGTTCGAAGCGCAGCGATTTGACCTCCCTTAAGCTTGGTGCCGAAACCATTGCGGAGGCCAACGAGTGGCGGGAGGCAATCCTCGCGGCTGCAGAGGACGGTGGTCCGCCCCCCAAGGGCGAAGAGAAAGTCAAAAAGAAGTTCGACGCCTCTCTCCGCGACTTCCACCGCAAGCACCAAGCATCCTTCCTTTCCTCCGACCAGACGGACAGGCAGTCATACCGCGGAGGATTAAACCTCATCCTGATTGTGGCAGTCATCACGAACCTCCACAATATCCTTAACAACATCAACAAGCACGGAAATCTTCTTGCCAAAGCTCTCGAGTTCAACGCGAGCCTCTCTGACGAGGATCATTGGGTTATCGCATCGAGTCTCCTCCTCCCCCTCTTCATTTTGCTTGCCTGGGCCATTGAGAAGACGGCTTCCTCCCCTTCTGTCCCGTCGGGGACCTCCAAGTTCCTCCACTTCATCAACTGCACCGCATCGCTCTTCGCCCCCGGCTATGTCTGCCACCACTTCCAGGCCAATCCAGCTGTCTGTGGACCCCTTGTCTTTGCCTCTACCGTCCTCTTCCTCAAGCTGGTATCTTATGCCCACACCAACACGGTCCTCCGCGAGAGGTGGCTTTCCATGCCCCCGAGGGACTTTTCCATCCCCCCCATCCCATCGTCCTATCCCAACAACGTCACGATTTCCGACATTTTGAGGTTCATCGCTTTCCCTACCCTATGCTACCAGACCACGTACCCAAGGACCGACAAGATCCGCCCGAAGTGGCTGCTAAAGAGGTTCACCGAGCTATTCCTTACCGTTGTCGTCCAGCTAATCCTGTTCCAACAATTCATGCTCCCAGTTCTTCAATCTGTTGATGCTTCAGCGGACCCCCTCACAATCTCAAAGTATGTTCTGGACCTGTCAGTTCCTTCCCTTGGATGTTGGCTCCTGATGTTCTACGGCCTCTTCCACCTTTGGCTCAACATTCTTGCGGAGCTCACCTACTTTGGGGACAGACAGTTTTACCGCGCTTGGTGGAATGCTACCCGACTTGACGAGTACTGGAGAAACTGGAACATGCCGGTCCACGCGTGGCTCGTCCGCCACTGTTTCATGCCCTGCATGAACGCGGGGATCAGCAAAAACGTCGCCATGTTCATTGTCTTCTTCATTTCCGCCGTCTTCCACGAATGGCTCGTGAGCGTACCTTGCCACACGACAAAAGTTTGGGCTTTCCTCGGAATGCTCGGCCAAGTGCCACTGATCGCCTTGACGAACTTCCTGCACAAGATGAACAGGGGAAGTCAAGTTGGAAACTTCATCTTCTGGATTTCTTTTTGTATTGTGGGGCAGCCGCTGTGCATCCTTCTATACTTCATGGAATTGGCGGGTGGAACGGGCAAGTAGGCGTCAGAAATTAATTGGAAAATAATAGACTGCAAGCAAAGACAGGTTTTTGTTTTGTGATGTTGTTTTGTTGTTGTAACCTTAGTCAAACAAACCGCTCGACTTGGCACTAGGCCTTTTTCTTCCTTGCCCGGTATCAGGCGTGTCAAATAGGCCTCCTCCTCCTCCTCCTCCTCCGTCGTCGGAGTCAGAATCACCGAACAGTCCTCCGAGGTTGCTCTTCTTGGCAGGACTTGCTTTGGGTGCATTGTTTGCAGGATTGCTGAAGAGCCCATCATCGTCACCATCCGAACTATCTTCCCCAAAGAACCCACCTCCACCTGAAGAAGCAGAGGCAGGGGCAGCCGCTGGCGCCGCAGAAGCGGCCGCAGAGAAGAGCGGATCATCATCCTCACTCTCACTGTCATCACCACCGAAAAGGCCTCCGGAAGCTGGGGCTGGGGCAGGGGCAGGGGCGGGAGCCGGAGCGGGAGCAGGAACGGCCGCTCCGAAAAGAGGATCATCGTCCTCACTTTCACTGTCCCCGCCGAAAAGACCTCCCGAAGCTGGGGCTAGGGTTGGGGCAAGTACAGAGGTGGTTGCAGAGGCGGGTGCAGGGGCGGGTGTAGGGGCCGAGAAGAGACCATCATCTTCGTCATCGTCATCCCCGAAAATTCCCCCTGAAGCAGGGGCAGGGGCGGGGGTAGGTGCGGGAGCAGGAGCAGGAGCAGCGGGAGGCTCTGGCTCTACAATAGGCTCCTCAACAGGTTCTTCCTTAGAGATTTCCTCGATAGGTGCATCTGTCTTGAAGATCTTCTTGCTAGGAGCTCTCCTCTTTTTCTTCATTGTTGCGCGCTTTGATAAAGCAGTAGTAGTGGAAGCCTTCTTCTCGCTCTCTCCACTCGCATCTTCCTCCTCCTCCTTCTTTTTGACCGCCTCCCTCTTGGCTAGCAGAGAAGGAGGAGGTCCCATTCCAGGCATCATCATCTTTGTTGGGTCGAGGCCAGCCATGCGAGAGGCGAGGCCCGAAGAGACCTTAGGAGACGACTTGGATGCCGCGAAAGGCGCAGGAGGTTTAAGTGGCTCGTCATCCTTATCAGAATCACCATCGAACAGAGAATTGACCGGGCTAGTTACAGGAGCAGGTTCAGGTGGAGGGGTAGGTTTCAGATCCTCTTCGTCCTCGTCCTCCTCCTCTTCATCACCAAAGGGTGACGAAGATACGGCAGGTGCAGGCGCAGGCACAGGCGTAGCCACAGGCGCTGGCTCAGGTGGTGGTGTGGGAACCACATCCTCTTCCTCTTCCTCTTCCTCTTCCTCTTCCTCTTCCTCGTCCTCGTCCTCATCCCCATCATCAAAAAGGGACGACGATGCTGCAGGGGCAGGCGCAGGTGCAGGCACTAGTACAAGCTTAGGTGGGGGGGTAGGAGCCACGTCTTCATTTTCCTCCTCCTCCTCTTCTTCCTCAGAATCACCAAAGAGAGGGTTGGCCGGTCCACCTGCAGGCTTCTTCTCAGTCTTTGCCGTTGACGAGAACAAAGGATCCTCGTCGTCATCATCAGAATCGTCACCCCTGAATAGACTCGCCGATGCAGGCGCAGGTGCGGGCGCGGCTTGTTTAGGTGCAGCCACAGGTTTGGACGCAAAGAGGTCATCCTCTTCACTGTCATCGTCGTCATCAAAGAGCGAGGAGGCGACAGGGGCCTTCGTTACCTCTAGCTTGGTAGGCTGGGGGGCAGGTTTCGAGGAGAAGAGATCATCCTCATCGCTATCATCGTCATCAAAAAGACTTGATGCAACAACAGGCTTCTTTGCTGTGGTTGAGGTAGTGGCCGGCTTGGAAAACAGGTCGTCGTCGTCATCTTCGTCAGAGTCACCTCCAAACAGACCCGAGGCCACAGGCGCAGGAGCCGAAGTATGAGCAGCGGAAGGAACGACGACAATGTCCTCGTCCTCGTCATCTCCCCCGAATAAGGAAGCTCCAGGCAGTGCCTGAGCACCGGGGGGTTTCCAGCCTGGGGGCTTTCCCGAGGGAGGGTTCGGCACAGTCTCCTCTTGAGATTCCGTCTTTGTACTACTACCAAATAAGAGTTCATCGTCTTCTGAGCTATCATCGGCAAAGAGATCGTTGAAGGAAGGCTTCACGGCCTCTGGTTTTTCCTCTCTCTGAGCCTCCTCGACCCCCTCATCCTCGTCATCTTCATCATCATCCTCACCCGAATCGTCATCAAAGAGTCCTCCACCGCCGCTCTTCTTTGCGGGCACATTTCCCTTCTCAGGAGCAGCCTTTGTTTTTGTTTTCGTGGGCGGACTCGAGGAGCCGAACAAGTCAGCGAATTGAGCATTGACGTCCACATCGTCGTCCTCAACGAACTTGTTGGAACTCTCTCCAGCCCCAAAGAGGCCGTAAGGGTCATCTGATTGTCCAAACATGTCCCCCTCGTCCTCTTCTTCTCCCTTTTCACTGTAGTCGTCGTCATCATCATCGTAATTATCCCGCGGAGCTTGCTTCTTAGCCTGCTTCTTTACCTTCACGCTTGACGCCTGAGTGCTATCATCCCCCCAGCTGTCCTCAGTGGCTCCCCTGTTCCTTCCAGCAGAGCTCCCGTCGTTGCTGGCATCCGACAATCCAGAGGAAGCCCTCCTTTGCCTGTTGTGGCGACCCATCTGGGAGGCGAGCTGAGACCTGATGTCTTTCACCGAGCCAACCGACTCCCTTCCAGTTGCAGTAGTCTCGTCATCGGAGAAGCCATCATCACCATTGTCACGAGTCTCATCCCTCGAAAGCTCAGAAGCCGCGTACAGCGATGTAGGGCGCCCACCAGAGGGCTGATAAGAAATCTCAGAAGGCCTCTCAGAGTAGCGTTCATCATCAGAGAAGTCATCGTCGTCTTGAACGTCATTATTATTATTATTATCATCATCATCATCATCATCATCATCATCATCGTCGTCGTCGACGCTGAATTCCCTGTCTTCCCGAAGACCGTCTGGGTTGCTGTACTCCTCGTCGTCATCGTCGTAATGACCAGAATGATTGCTCTGGTAGCTGTCCCTGACAGAAAAGTCTGCCTCTTGGGGAAGGTCGTCGTCTTCCTCCTCTCCGCCAAGGCCGGCATCCCCGCTATTGACGAACTCGTCACTTCCGATGACGAAAGGAAGCGGTCGGGAGTTAAAAGTGTCGCCATCCGAGCACTCGTAGTAGTAGCAGCAGTCTTCGACCTGCGATGAGCAAGGGAGTGCGAGTGAAGAGAACGTTACATGGGAAGGTTTTGTTAGTTCTTGCTCTGGATTGCCCGGGAAGAACTCCACGCCGATCCTCACCTCCTCAGCTTCCTCAACGTACGCCAGATCAAGGGCCTTCATCCCCTTAGCGATGGCTTCCTCCATCACATCCGCCTGAGTCTTGCCCTCGGTGTACTTGGACTTGGATTGCATGGTTGGGTCGACCTCTTCACCATTTTCATCTTCTTCATCGTCATCAGCATCATCATAAACACGGTTTTCAACGAATTGGCCCGACGAAAGCATCAGGAGAGAATTTACCGTGTTCTTAACTTCTATCCTGCACTCCTCAACCTCCTCTTCCAAGTCCAAGATCTTCTGTGAGGTTGCCTTGGCAGTTGTCTGAGGACAGACGACGCAAGAAAGGGTAAGGGACACGAAGAGACAAATAATTAATACAATTCAAACCAAGAACTGTGCAAAAAACTCGGAAAAAAGAAACATAAGGGCACACAAAAGATTAGGAACCCTCGTCCCCCCCCGCCCCAACTCTCCCCCACGCACCTGGAACTTCCTGCTCATTTCCCCAAGAATCGAGGCCAGGTCAGCATCGTGAGATAGATTCCAAATCGCACCTCCACCTTTCATCATATCCTGTAAAGCAGATAGAGAGAGGGTTGTGGGATTCGTCTGTCCGGCGGGCTGCTCAGATCCCAAGGATATCTGGTCCTCATCTACCATATTGAGATTGAAATTAACAAACTATCTACGAACTAGGACGGTGGACACTCCAAGGCTGTAGTTAAGCACTGATAACGTCTCGTTGAAAACGACTTGGCTCACTGGTTTGCTCCAAAGAGTTTTTTCATCAGAGATAGCTAATGCAGGCGTCTGACAACCCCCTATTGCTTGACAAGGACATAAAGGTCGCAGAATTGCTCAAGAATGTAGCAGGATACAACACATCCGTTCCTGTGCCAATTATCCAGTCAATTGTTGAGAGGTGTGGAAAGGTACGTTCAGTTTTCGTTGTTAAGGGAGAAGATCTAGGGAATTTATTGTAATCAATCTATACATGCTTCAGTACTAGTCCCGCTGCCACAATATTTGTACCGCTGATGTCATCTTGCTGACAAAAACTCTATTCTTCCCTCCTTTCTCCGTTCGTTGAAATACTTGCAGACCTACACAAGTCCTATCGTGCCCAAACTTATCGGCGCCCACATAGACTCTACAATATGCGAGATCTTGGTCAAGGCCAAGTTGTTTAGGGACCAGAGGATAATAGCAGAGAGGAAGAAGATGAGGGCGCAGGAGGACGAAGAGAAGAGGAGCAGGAAGAGAAGGAAAAAGAACGGAGAAGGCGAGGACGCGGAGGAAGAGGAAGAGGAGAAAGAAGGTCGAGAGGACGGCGGGGCTAGCGACGAAGACGAGGAAATCAAGGATTCAGAAGAATTGAAACTGGTTGATTTCATAAAACCTTTGCAGGAGATAGGCGTTGACATCAGCGGAAAACTCGACGAGGAAAGTGGAGAGGTAGTATACTAAAATGAGGCAGATTGATAAAAAATAAATGAAATTCTCAAACCCCCTCATCCCTCAATTTTAATTTTTGGTAATACCGCACCTCACTCATCGACACCTATCAATTCCGACCCTCCTGTCGAACCATATCCCTTAGTGACAATCTTGACCAACGCTTCCTCCTGAATTGACATAAAATTCAAACTAAGACTAACCCCGTTCGCCGCCACCCCTTTGCTTGCTCTGTTCTCAGGTGTCTCAAGATTTCACTCAACGAGAACCACCCCCTCCTCCGAAGACACTCAAAAGCCCAATCTTCAATGCGTGCATCTTTGTCTCCATTCCGTAGAAGCAGCACTGGAGAAGGTGTTCCCTTTCGAAGGGAATCCAGCTTCAGTTTTCCGTTCTCCCCAGCTGCATTTTCACCTGATGGTAGCTTCTACGGCTTTCAAGTTTACAACCATAGGTTCGTGAACCTTGCTCTTCTCTCGTTTCTGAATTTCCTTTCTGATTGGCAATGCTTTTCTTTCGCCCCTATCGCGTCTTTGGCGGAGGAGCAATTTGAGGGATTGCAGCCGGAGACGCTCGTGTCAATATTCCTTCTGTCTAACTTCATAGCTACTCTCATCGAGCCAAAGATCGTGCAGTGTTTCGGTCTTCGTGGTGCCGTGACCTTGGGTTCTATGTTCCTCGCAATAGGGAGCCTCGTCAAGGTGAGACTGGCAGACGAGGAGCGAGGACGATAGGAGCGAAGTGACGTCAACCGCGTACAAAAGCAACACTATAACTGCCAACTGACACTATCTCCTCTGCTCATTGCAGAGTGGGATCCCTCTCCTTGGCATAAACGAGTCTTCCCGCAGCATGGTCCGCCTGGGAACCGTCCTCATTGGTCTCTCCCAGCCAATGTACCAGTGTACCCCGGCTCTGCTTTCGTCAACGTGGTTCCCTCACGACGAAAGGACCATTGCCACAGCGATTGCCCTGAACTCCAATCAGCTCGGTATTGGTGCAAGGTGGGTTGAGATCGGACGAGGAGCTAATGCGATGTCTAATATCTCTCTCCCTCACTTCGCTCCTCGCCCCGCTCTTCGCTTCTCTTATCGCAGCTTCGCCATGGGCGCTCTCATTGTCGACAAGCCGACCGACGTCCCTTACTACTTCGCCTTCTTGGGCATCATGGCGTCCATACTATTCCTGGCGGTCCTTTTGGAGTTCGAAGAGGCCCCTCCCACACCACCCTCGCACGCTGCCGCAGTTGCTGCCAACAAAAAGGAGCAACACTTCGACCCATCCAACCTCTCCGCCTTGCTGACCAACCCCCCGGCGAATACTTCACTCGACAACAACAACGTGCACAACAACAATGATGCCCACTACGACTCCGATTCAGACGGCGACTACGAGGAGCTCAGCTACACTTGGGACTTCCTCCGCCAGTTCTTCATTCGCCCAGGCTTCATCCACGCAATTATTGCCTTCGCGACTTCAGCAGTTGTCATCAACACAGTTTCGACTTACATGAACGCGCTCCTTGCGGCGAGAGGCCACGGAAGGGTCTACGTGGGCGTTGTCGGTGCAGCTTTCCAACTGATCGTCATGTTCTCCAGCTTTGTCATTGGTGGGTACACCGACCGGAAGCGTAACTACTTCTCTGTGACAATCGCACTTCTAGTGGCTGGTGCCGTCATGCTTGCAATTTGTGCTCACGCTTTGGATGAAGACAGCAGTGTTGTAAACATTTGGTGGATGCTGCTTGTCATTGCAGCCACCGTCGGACCGTTGCAACCGATCGCCACGGAGTTGGGATGCGAGGTCGTCTTCCCTCACTCAGAGAATGTCGTTCTGGTACTACAACAACTTGCCGCGAATCTCTGCTCAGCCGCTTTTGTCCCTTGCTTCGAAGATTTCAAGGACGGCTTCAAAGAGTATTTTCCACAGTACGGCTTCTCCTTCCTCGTCCTCACTGGAATCCACGCTTTGGCCACAATCCAATTTACGACCTTCAACGGGACCTATGAGCGCTACAGGGCCGAGCAGAAGCGCAAGAAAAAAAAGAGGAAGAAAAGCAAGGTGTTCGAGGAAACGGCCAACGAGGATACGCTACTTCTCGAGAAGGTAATTCGCGTCTAGGACCTACATTGTACAAAATATTGATAAGTAATTGGCATGGCTGCATTCATGGTGGGAAACCAATTAATCTATTTTTACCGTTCGCTAAACTTGCACCGGTTGCACATGGATGTTGCTCCTACAACTACCTCTTTCCCGTTCTCCCCCCTGCCATCTATCATAGCCATGCGTGTGAGAACATCCACAAACTTCTTGTCCTTCGAGACTTCTTTCACGACCATCTCCTCCCCCAGTCCAAGAACCCTAAGAAGCCTAACCACGCATCTGCTGTATTTCTCCTCGCTCTGCATCGCCTCGATCAACATGTCTCGCATTATCTTGAGCGCCCCCTTCCCTTCTCTCCTGAACTCTATGAGACCCTTGAAGAAGCCGTTCCCCCCAGAGAGCTTCGCGAGGGCCGCAAGGATATAGCTCGCGGCGTCCTCAACCCCTTTCTTCCTCTCTTCTCCCCCGACCCTCATCACAGTCACAAAAAGAGATCCGAAGGAAGCCATGTCCTCGAGGCACTTGCGACACATAAGGTAATCGCTATTACCCCTACCTTTCGAATCAGGAGTCTTCAAGTTCATGCTCTGGACGTCCCCAGGGCTGAGAATCGTCGATCCCCAAGCGTCCTCCCTTTCTTCCCACGCTTTGCCGGGAGGGGGCGACTCTAGTGGGTTCGTTTCAGAGCTCTCCTTGGGCATGGAGCTAGTAACAACGCAGACAAGGCACTTGATAACATTTAGCCATCCCAGCGCTCCACCTTCGCCGTTTCTTGACAGCGCTTCGCACGCCCTGACAGCGATGCCCTCCTCCAACAGTCTCCTGACGACTGGGGGCAAGTCTGTCTCACCAAGGCCCACGGTCTCCTTGTACCCGTTCTCCATCACCGATAACAGACAGTTCGCAATCTTCCCCCCGTCGTTGATCTTGTCGACGAGACACCTTACCACTTCACCTCTGGCTACCAGCCTGCTGCAACCTTCCCAGACGCTCCTCTGTCCTCTTCCGAGGAGGCTTCCGGTTGCCCCACAGAGTTCGGAAAGGAGAAGAAGCGAGTACTGGGAGATGTGTGAGTCTTGGGACGAGATGGCGCCAGGCAAAACTTCGAGAAGGGAGGCGCCGAGCCTCCGGAGAACCTCCGCTTTACCCCCTCCCACGAACATTCCCGGTAAGCAAAGACGGAGAAGCGACAGAGTCACCAGCCTCCCTTCGACGTTGGAAGGATCATCCAGCAGTCTGATAAGGTTCGGGACCACGCTATCGATGAGTTCCATTTCAAACTGTGTCCGAACGCTTTCATCCTCCACCAAGACTTCCGCCACTCCGAGTACTGCAGTCAGCCAGTCTTCCCCTCCCTCCCGCCAGTTCAATCCCCAGCCCACGTTTCTCACGAACGCTCCATCTACTCCTCCAGCCTTCTTGATTATCCTGCTACTTAGAATTGGCACGCACGTGCGAAGGACTTTCGTGCATTCCTGGACGTCCTTCACCTTTAGGTTTTTGTTCTGAACAAGGATCCTGACGTCCGAGATTCCGTTTTTGGCGATGTCACGCAGGAAGCCGATGCTAGCTTTCCCGTACTCCCCCTTCTGGCTCAGGCTCTTCATCCACCTCTCTTTCCTTGCAATCTTCTCCAGAGCCTTCCCGTCATTCCTAGCACAAAGGATGATCGCGATGGTGGCCTTTCCTCTCAACACGCTGGTTGCGCCCCTCTCAGAAAGCATAAAGAGCTCGTCGAGGATGTTTGCCTTGTTGATGATGTTTGTCATGGCAGCCAGGGTTCTTCCCTTTGAACACCACAATGTCACATTGAGCACGTTGCACCATGTCACTTGCGACCGAGTATTTCCCTCTTTGATTCCCCCTTCTAGCCTCTCCCTGAATTCCAGTCTCTCGACCTCATCTCTAATCCTTCTCTCCTCCCTGTCCCCGTCTTCCTCACCACGGTCTACAATGAAACCCCTATCCCTGACCTTTTTGGCACCTCCAGCAAGAACACCGCAGAAAACCTGGGCAACGACTCCGTCTCCTTCCTCCTTGACTTTCCCTATCCACCCCCCTCCCCCCCCCTGTCCAACCGCCATGCAGTTCTCTACCACCCTGCAACCAACCTCCCTAACACCCCTGTCGCCATCACGGACCATATCCTCAACCTCTTCGAGTCCCAGAGCGGTCCATCCTTCCTCCTTACCCTGACTCCTCGAGTAGAAGACGACCTCTCCAAGGGCGGCTGCTGCGACCTTCCTGTAAACTCCCTTGGTATTCCTGTAAAGTTCCTTCAGACTCTTCACGACTCGAGGGTCATAGTGAAGGTAACTCGCGTGCCTGAAGACTCTCCCTGCCACCGCGGTCGCCCCCCCTCCTCCCCTTGCATCCTTGATGACCCTCTTGAGGAAACTGCTGTTTCCCACCAAATTAGCGACCTCTTCCAGATCACAAAGCTCGTACATGAACCTGTAAACACCCTCCTTCTGGCTCTCCGCACAGCTGCTGAGCGTCTTGTAAATCCTACCGAAGTACTGTTCGAGAGCCTGGCTCGTCATGGCCTTGACCTCCTCCCTGCTTCTGACGTCAACAGGGACCCTGCCCTTGCTCCAACGAAGGTCCAGACCACCGTCACCCTTCCAGACGGTCGGGTATATAGGCCTAGGGAGAAAGTCCTGGTTCGTGTAGATGAGAGAGTTGAGCGGTGGCATCTCCATCGAAGCACCATCCTCAGTGGGGGAGGGTGTCCTGATGCTCTCTTCGAGAGTATCATCGTTCTCTCCATTGCCTGCTGCGCCTGTGAGGCTGGTCTCGCTGAGCTCGTCCACTTCTCTTCCATCCTTGAAACCGCTCACTCCCGTCGCCTCTATGACGTTGAGTCCCTCAACGACACTGATGGAGGTCATGTTTGACTCTGCGAGGGCTTCAATTGCATCTTCGGAAACTTCGCTTCCGTCGAACGTCTCCTCTCCCTCGTCCTCCTCTCCGTCCTCGTCACCCTCGGAGATCAGTCCTCCCCCCCATATATCCGTCTTGGTCTTGATCTGAGATGAGCGAAGAGCGGGACGAGGAGCGAAGCGACGAGTGGAATGTTGTTAGTTATTGTGCTGTAGTAGTATATGATCGTCGCTTCGCTCCTCCCGTCCTTAGCTCCTCCTCACCTCGCCGTAGTTCTCCCCTCCTGCCCCCCTCCCTCTGACCTTCGCCTTTCTTGCGCCCTCGACCTTCCTCTTTGCATCAGTAGCGTCCCAGTCCTTGCTCTCGAGGTAAGCGATCATCTTCCCCTCCCAGGCCTCGTTCGCTGGTAGTTTCTCAACCTTTCCCTTGAGATCGTCGAGTCCCCCCTGCCATGATTGGGTTGGGAGCGAAGCGACGAGTGGAGGAGGTTGCGTTAGTTAAGTTGGCAGGGCGAGGAGCGTAGCGACGAGCTAAATTGGTTTTGCAATTATACTGTGGCTTCGCTCCAGCCGATCTCACCTCCCAGAACTCATGCCCTACAATATCCATCCACCCCAACCTTTCCATCGGGTCTTTCTTTAGCATCCCCGCTACAATGTTCCTGAAGGCCCAACTCGCCCCAGTGGTGTTCGCGGTCCTGTCTAGTACGTCCCCCCCCCCCCCCCCCCCGACAGTCCAAGTGACCCCCATCTCGCAAACCATCCTCTCCACCCCCCCCCCCCCGAAAGGCGTCGCGCCGAAGAACATCTCGTACATGCATACCCCTAAAGCCCACATGTCTCCCTTCTCCCCCCCCCTGATTTCCTTGATGTTCTCAGGTGCTTCATATTTCAATTCCTGGGTTAGGCGAGGAGCGAAGCGACGAGTAGGGGGGTTTAGTTTATCACGAAGAACAATATTATGCAGCTCGCTGCCTTCGCTCCTCTAATCTCACCTCCTCCTCCTTCCCTCCCATCCCCTCCCCCCCCCTCCTGCTCGCGTGCTTGAAACAGTTCAACTTGGATACCCCGAACTCGTCAAGCAGCACCCCGTCCGGTGATATCCCACACCCCAGAACAACCCCCGTCATGTGTGCGTGGAACAAACCTCTAATAATATCAACCATGAAGCCCCTTATGCTGGACTCAGGCAGGCGCTTGTCGTCCTGAAGGACACGACGGAGCGCACCGCCAGGGCAGTACTCCGTGATGATCCAGAGGTTATTCCTGGTCTCGTACCAGTCCACGAACCTGACAACGTTGGGAGAGGACATCCTGTGCATCCAACCAACAGAGGTAGACACCAAATCTATCAGAGATTTATCGACGCGCTTGATGGCGACGTACTGAATCGTTGAACGCTCGCGACCCTTGTACACTTGGGAGGTTGATGTTGTTGTAGCTGATGGGGACAGGGTAGATTGGGAGGAACTCGAGGGAGGGCATGATATCTCTTCATATATATGAAATTTATCCATTTTTGGGTAGTTCTGGAGTATTTATGGATCAGACGAGGAAGAAAAGTGAGTGATATTATCGAATGGATAAAATGGGGATGTATAATGGGTTCCTTTCTCAGCTCACGATTTCCCCTCCACTTGAAAATTTAAATTATAAGACCGTATATGAATTGATCGATGAAGGAAAGGTAAACATAGACGAGTAGAACGCTTATGGAATGACAGGGATTCGGTGGAATGGCTTACAATGAATTCCCCAAATCAAATCAAATGCCAGAATCCCTTCCCTCTAATTTTGAGTTGACTGTTTAGCTGTGGTCGATAAAATACCTCTGTCCGCATCTTTGTAAGTATTTTACCTCCCCACTTTGCATAAGCGGTCGTCATAGAACCTCTGCAGAAACAAACTTCACCGATGTGTCGAAGATCGATTCTTTTAACCCTAATAACACAGCCTCCCGTCCTCAAATTCCGTCGCTTCTAACTCTTGCGTTCCTATCATCTCCCCACCTTCCACATTCCAGATCATGTATCATGGTTATTTCTTCATGGTCACAATAATTGCCTTGACATGCAGATTCTCTCGAGCCTACAATGCGCCTCCAGCTGCAAAGCTTGGCGACTTCCTCATCCAGCGCGCGATTCAACAGCAGCTGTACTATAGCGCCCAGCTCCGAAACGAGCCCATGGTGGATTGGTTGAAGAGGTTCAAAGGTCACGAGCACCTAGACAGCAAGATGAGGGGCGAGGGGAATTGTGGCGTCCCAGGGACTTACAGCGCGACCTTCAACCAGCTGAGAACGACACCGTTTCCCAAGTACCTGTCGGCCTTGGGAATAGAGCCCGACTCGAGTATCGAGGTAAAGGTGATCAAACCCCAGAGGAGGCTCTCTGCTCGGGAGCGCGCAAACCCTTACATCAGCAACGAACCAATTGTGGAGATCTACGACCAGCCCATTATCATGAAGAACATTCTGACGCAGTTATTGAACACCGCGGACGCACTGGTGGAGACATGGAGCTTCCACTTTGGGGAGGCTGAGAAGATGGATTTGGAGCGAGTTGCAAACGACAGAGCGGAGGTGAGACTGAGCGAGGAGCGAAGCGACCTTTGGAGTGCAACGACAGCAAAAGCAACATGCCGCCTACCCATGTAACTAACAACCCCTCCCCCGCTCGCTTCGCCCACCCTCTCATCGCAGATGAAAGGGCTCCCCACGAAGGAGATGTTGGAGTTCGCGGATTTGATAAAGGGCGGCGAAACAGCGTATTCTTGGTTCACGGGGGACGAGCCGATGCCTCTCTATGAATTTGACTGCCGCGCGTGTGATCGTTTCGATACTCTCAGGGCTCTCTCTCTCTTCGTCGACGAGGTCAGCGCGCTGACATCGGAGACGGCTTTCGAAGTCGACTACCTCAGGCGCGAGGCTGTGGTTGCGGAGGAATCCTTCGAGGACCTTGACGAGGTGATCAAGAAGAGACGCAAGAGACGTAGAGAGAGCTTCGAAGAAACATTCGTCACGGGAGACGACGCCACCAAGGCAGACGCGGCACAAAACGCCGCGCTTGTGTTCCTCCAAGACTTCTGCGACACATGGGTCCCGAAGCTTGCGAAGGGAGACGAGCGTTCGCAACTCAGTAAAGACTCCTTCAAGGCAAGACCGGGAATGAAGGAAGTGCGGCCTGCGGACGCCGGCGTCGACGCGCAGGTTGTCTTTGAGGCCCTCTGGGAGTACCAGGACGAGGCTGCCTACAACATACCCGGAGGCGGGGAGCTCGTATTCCCCCGCTTCATGGGTGAGCGCCTGAGGGAGATCCGTTCCGCCGTCGCGGCGGAATCCAAGCAAACAGTGCTGACGACCGTCGCACCCGAACTCAGGCAGGCGAGGCTCGATTACACGGACTATGTCGAGGATGATGATGATGGGTTGGGCACGTATGCTAGGTTCAAGAGGGCTGCCGAAGTTGAGGGGGAGAGAGAAGAGACTTATTCACACAAAGACATCATCGCAGAGATGGGCATGGGCTGAGTTACCGTATGTTGTGTTGGAGTGGATGGACTTGGAACAGAATGAAATTGTTATCATTGTCATAAGAAAAATAAAAGTTGTTAGGGTTAGGGTTAGGTTGTTAGGCAATATTTTCCCCACCATTACAGCACGAACGAATTAGAGTTATGATACTTGACAAGCCCCCTGTAAAAGACAGTTTTGAGGCCGTTGTCCTTGTTCTTCATCCTTTCCACCCCATCAAGCCACTCCTCCAAGTCGATGACCCCATCCCCGGACGTGTTGAAGAACTGGAAGTACTTCATCTCCTCGTAAAGGTTCTTGTTCCCCGTGATGGTCCTGATCAACGTGCCGAACAGCATAGGGTTAAGCTGTCCCTTGACAACCCCATGGTCGCAAGTGCTGAAAACCTTTTCGAGTTCCTGGTTGGTAAGCTCCTTGACCTCCCCTCCTTCGATAACGTCCTCTGCGTTGTGCCCTTCGGACGAAATGTTCTTCGCCTCGAACTTGGTCTCCTCCTCGTCTTCGTCACCTTCCTCCTCTAAGTCCTCTACCGGTTGAGGAGGGGGAGTGGTGATAATGGGAGGAACGATGGGGACGGTAGATCGACGCCTCTGGGTTCTGAGGAGGGCCACAGGCTGGGGAGCTCCGGCTTCGGCTTTCTCCTCCTCCTCTTCTTTTCCCTCCTCCTCTTCCTCCTCTTCTTCCTCCTTCTCCTTTACCTCCTCTTCCTTCTCTTTCGTCTCCTCTTCCTTGACTTCCATCATCCCCCCCTTCTCATCTTTTGCACCATCTGCCCCACCCTCCGGGGTCGCCCCAGCTTCCACCTCTTCAGCCCAGTTGTCAGGTTGGTTGACAGTGATTTCGACACCATCAGGTCGTTCCCAAGCTGTCTGCTGGGTTTCAAGGTTGAAGTAGTACCACACCATGTGATCGGAGTTCCAGTAGGCCTGCCAAACAGTGGGCTCTTCGGCTCCTTCTGGGAGCTCGACTTCGTCCTTACCATCCTCCTTTGCCTTGGCCTTCTCCTCCTCAATCGCCTTTTTAGCGTCCTCCTCCTCTTTCTCCCTTTTCTCCTTCTCCTGCTTCTCGAGCTCGATACTAGCCATTTCTACTGTCAACGCCTCGACCTCATCCTCGGCATTCTTGACTTCCTTCTTAGCTTCCTCGACCTCCTCCTCCGCTTCGGCTTCCTTTTTCTTGGCCTCCTCCTCCGCCTTCCTTGCCTTGGCCGCCTCAGCCTCCTTGCCTGCCTTTTCGGCCTCCTCCGCCTCCTTATGTGCGGCTTCCGCCTCTTCCTTAGCCCTCCTTGCTTCCTCCTCGAGCTCCTCTTCCTTCCTCTTCTTCTCCACAAGGTCCTTCCCTGCTTTCTCTGCCTCTTCAGCCCTCGCCTTCTCCTCCTCCCTCTCCCGTTTTAAGTCCCTTTCTACGTCAAGAAGGTACCCTCCACCGTTTGCCACACTGATAGCATGGTAAATGGCAGCGGCCCATTCCATCATGTCGTCGACTGTCAAACCCTGCATGATGATGCCAGTGATACCGCTCACAACCCTGAAGCAGAAGTACTGGCTCGTCTCCGATCTGTGAACCAGGGACACTGCCGAACCCATAAGATGGATTACACCCTTCAACACGGCATCGGGACCATCGTTGCTGAAGTAGCTTAGCCTTCCCTCAGCCAGCACAAAGTACCGGGGCTTCCAGTTCTTCCTCTTACTCTTCCTGCCCCTTCCTTGCTTCGTCAGCCAGCCCCTCTTCTCGGGCGCAAGCCTGAAACCAAGCTTTAGCGGTGGCTGCCACGCCGTAAGCCTCTTAATAGTGTCTTGGTAAGGGCTTAAGATCACGTCGCTCCCGTTTACGCTCGTCAAGACGCTGCCGATACTGACGTGAGTAGTGTCCTGGTTGGCGAGTTTCACAAGAGCCCAGTCACAGCTTCTCTCAAGGACCAGCCCGAGCGGCTTCTTGGTTTCGAAAACAACATCGTAAAAGATGCCCTTTTGCTTCTTTGCCGCTTGCAGAAGGGGATCCTCATCAAGTTGCTTCGAATTGGCAATAACGCGCCTAAGGATCTTGATCCAGCTCGCTGTGGCCTCCGGGTTTTCCCCCTGGACGTGCAGAACCCTGCTGTTGGTGACCAGCTCAAAGCTAAACTCTTGCAGCTTGGTCTCAAAAACCGAGCAGTTGGGGCTCAGAACAAGTACCTGGCTCGGATTCACAGCGTCCTGGTCTTCAAACTGATACAGCTGCGCATCAGTGAGGACAAAGAACTTATCTTCCCATTCTTGCCCTCCGTTCTTGGGCCTCGTGTTGAGGAACCCCGATCTCAGACAGCTCTTCGTCAGATCATCCACAGCGGTGGTTTGATAGTCGACTTCCAAGAAGCCAAGTTTCTTGACTGCAGCCGCGACAGAAGCGACCCACTTGTCCCTCTCTTCCTCACTATCGGCCCTCAGCTTCCAGTATTTCCCATCGAGCAAGTTGGTCCTGATGATCAAGACCGAATCACCATCTTTCTCAACTGTAGTCTTGCCCGAAAACTTTCTCATGCCCTGTATTGTGGAGGTATGGTGAAGGTCCTGGTGGTACGTTATGCAGTCATTGTGGAGCATGAAAAACTTCCTCACTTGCTTTGCCTCCAAGAAGCGGCCAGATTTGTACAGGTAGCCTCGCGTACCGTTTGCGAGGTCAGAAATTGCAATTCGGATCTAGTGAAAGGAGGTGACATGGAGAAAGCCGCGACAAAGGTTGGGTTAGAGAAAACTTTTTACGCTTGGGTGGCAGTTATCACTGCGAACAGACACTCTACTGCGCGCTTCAGGCTCTCATTCGCCCTGAAATACCAAAAAAACACACTCAGCCGCAAGTCCTTCACAAATCCCCCCACCACAGCCAAGCAACGCTTCGCAACGACGTATTTACCTTATTGGTCCAATCCGTCTTATCAGCAGCGTCCTTTGCAGCCATCTTCATTTTGACAAATTGCGTGCTGACGGTGAACCCGTAAGGATGATCAGCATCAAAGAAGTCCTCGATGGTTGCATCTTCCGTTAGAAGGACATCACCCTTGGCAGACTCTGTGTGCCTATGGTCGGTGCAGTAAGTGAGAGTATTTCCATTCAGCATGAAGTACCTCTTCTTCCAGTTGTAGCCAGACTTAGCATTCTTGATCAAATAACCTAGAAACACAGAAATCGTTAGAAAATGTAAAGAGAACTTCCCCAAAACACAAGCAAATCCGGGTCTTCTCGTGGCAACTGATGCCCCCCCCCCCCCCCCCCTCTCACCTGACTTCTTAATGTCGCTGAACGTGGTCTTTGCGAGAGTCTTCTCCTTCTTGGAAGCGAAAATAGACATAGCGGACCAAAAGTCAGTTCGACAAAAATGGGCAAAAGGTATTTTGAGCCTCCGCTCAAAAACCTTGGCCATGGATGGATTTGATGATGCCCCAGATGTCGCCCCAATGAAGCCCATCGACCAGCAAATGCCCCCAGACGCCCCTCCCGATGAGAAAAAATCGCAGGAGGAGTACAAGGAGGACCCAAACAACCATCCCAGGGCGAAAGAGGTAAGGCTGTTGCGGCTGAGAATTGGCTGGGAATAGATGGCACATGAGGTTTGATACGTGTAGCTCTTCTGTTCTTCTCTATCCTATACCACCTCTTCTCACATTTCTCCCCGTCAACATAATATCTTCTGACACCCAATCTCCCTCCACCCTCCCCCGACAGCTTCGAAAGCGAATAATGCAGAGGCGTCAGGAGCGAGACGAGGCCCTTGGAATAGTTGACGAGGAGACAACTAATAAGATGAATGAGGCCTTGGTGAAGAAGAAGGACGACGAGAAGTACCTTCCGTTTCTCATTGCAAAGAAAAGCAAAAAGAAGAATGTTTCTCAGAAGGTGCTGGACATTGAGCGAAAGGCTCACGGTCGGATGATGCTCACGCTGGCTAACTACAATGACTCAAATAGGAACTTTTTGGGAAGGATGGAGCAGCAATATTCTGTAGCAAAGACTTTGGACACTTTGAGCAAAGATTTAGGTGAGTTTGTCCGTTGTTCCCTTTGCTCTCCGCGTCGCACTGACCCACTTGTAATACGCAGCGTACTCCACTGGAAGGGGGAAGGAGAAAATCGACTCGATTGACGTCTACGAAGATCGCCTGATAAAGTTACAGAAATTGGTGAGGGACGGCCCCAACAAATCCCATGATGCAGACAAGGAAGTCGACAATCTCGTCCGCGGGCCTGCCTTTTCTCGAGACCTTAGGTCCGAATTTGCAACGTGCAACAAGTGCGGGGAGCGATTCGTGAAACACCTCCTGTTGCAGCACACCATTTACTGTTCAGGTAATACATCTGGAGATGGACCGTCGACATTAGGGCCAAGAGATGACGAACAAGAAGAAGCTGAAGGAGAAAAGAAAGCCGGTTTCGGAGAATGTTTCTGTCAACTGTGCGGCAAAAAATTTACAAATAAAACAATAGAAAAACACACCAAGAAGTGCGAGGAACGCCAAAAGTTTCTAGAGGGTAAGGAGGGTAATGATTCCACCGCAATTTCCCTGCTCCCTCCACAGAAGCCCAGACAAATCGTCGTGGCAAAATTGGGGCCGGACTTTATCAAGCTCAAGTGGGAGCCCCCAATTCTCGATGGAGGTTGCAAGGTTTATGATTATGAAATTGCGTACAAGGTTTGCCACATCGAAAAGGTTGGAAAGCGAGAAATCCGACATGAATCCGACATGCCGCCTCTCCTTTGCTCCCGCTGGGTGATGAAACCTCCGGTGGCTTCCTACGGGTTCACGCTAGAGGATCTTGATGCCGATACGGAGTACTCCGATATACGGATCAGGTGCCGGAACAAGATCGATTGGGGCCCATTTTCGAAGCCTCTCGATCCGATTCACACCCTTGTAGCAGTACCTCCAACGATGCCGCTCTTCTTTGAATGCGTCAAATGCACTTCTGCCATCATTGCCTTTTCCTGGGGAGAACCTGCCAACGACGGAGGGTCCCCGGTTGTTGATTATGTGCTCAATTACACGGAAGTTTCTCTTAAGGACGACCAACAGGTTGGTGTAAAGAAAGAGAGTGAAAAGTACGAAGAAATAAAACACGAGGTTAGCGTTGGCGGGAGTCACTGCTATCATTCCATATTGGATCTCCGTGGAGGTGAGTAAAACATCTCTTCAATTTCCTTCCATTCCCTTTGCCCCACTCCCCTCCCCTCTCCTCCCCCCCTAACCCCTCGTCCTCGCACAGACACAAATTTTAAGGAATGGGAAATCCGTGTCGTTACACAGAGCGGCCTCAAGTCCGAGCCGACAACACACAAACCTATCCGAACTAAACAGCCCACGAGGCGCCAACTTGTTCAGAAGGAAATCATCCGCACGAAGCAGACGCAGGGCGAATTTATTGACTCAGATTTTTACCAAGGTTTCGTGCAGCGTGAGGAGAAGCTCGACTATCTCGGGAGGCTGGAGGAAGAATTAGCTTCCCTACCAGAAGAACTCGACGAAACTCTCTTTGTCGGCTCTCAGGGCCAAGCAAAGAAGCGCTGGGGTAAGCTAAAATTCGGAGCTGCAGCGTCCCGAGGGTTGGCCTTTGGAGCCAACGACGGGGGAGGACTCGCTGACGACGACAATATCAACGAGGCTCTCATGCCAGGCTATACTCGTAGAAAGGCACAGTACACGTACCGTATCAAGCAGCTCGAGGAAGAGATCGATCAACTGGAAGTCGACAAAAACGATGCCGTGTCGAACCGATCGTACCTAACGTATCAGATGGGGCACATGCAGACGAGAATTATCGCGTTGCAAGCAGAGATGGATCGCGTGGCGACCTTCAAGGGCGACGAAATCAACAGTGACGTGATTCACGGGACTGACCAAAGGTTTACTGTGGAGAAACTCAAGTCGGATCTCATTATAGAGCTGGATAATGCTCAGGGCTCAATCGCCGCATGGAAAGCTGAGGTCATCCACGGAGACAGGATGAAGATAGAGTTCGCCACCAGGAGGCAGAAGAAGATCGAGGCACTCAAGGACAGGAGGGCCGCCTACGCCAGCTTTCAGAACCAGGCCAAGAGAAGCAGGAAATTCAACTCGCGCTTTAAGAAAGATGCTGGCGACATCAAGGTTATGTACTTTGAGAGGTGGATGGAGAATGCGCAAACGCGGGTGAGAGTAAGGAACGTCATGCTCAAGGTCTGGGGAGACCAGAGCCATAGGTTCAAGAAGGCAGCTTGGCACAAGTGGGTCTACGGTAGCCACGCCGGTGGCGGAATGACATTAGAGGACAAGTACAATATCGTTTCAGCTGGGGGGAAGCTGCTCATTAAAAACGAGGAGGGCAGGATGGAGAACATTAAGGACATGGCCGATATATTAGTTAAGCTGACTGAGGTCCAGAAGGATGCCACTCTTGGCCAATACTCAAGAAAACAGCGCGAGGCGTTGGAGAAAAACTTGCACTTCGGAGAATCGGAGCTGGGGCACACCCTGGGGACTTATGAGAGGGACTTGGCCCACATGATTCAGGGAGATGCCTTCTTCAACATCAGGAAGTATGACGAGGCGATGGATTGCTACCATAGGCAGCTAGAACAGATGAAGGAGGAAGACGACCCCAACGAACCGGATGTGAAGGTTCTAGCAATGATTTACGGGAGGAAGGGAAAAGTTGAGCTTGCCAGGAGAGCGTGGGATAGAGCAATTTTGGATTACGAGAGGCAGAGGAGTCTAGCGACAGAGATCGAGAGCGACGTAGAGTGGACAAGCGCCTTCATGGGGCTCGGAGAGGGCTATCTTGGAAAGGGGGACTATCAGAACAGCAGGGTGCTCTTCGAACAAGCCATGCTCAAGTGCATTGTGATTGGGGACAAGGTTAGGCAGGCAAGGGCGTACAGGGGGATACAAGTGTCTTACGAGCGCCTGCACAACCCGCTCTACGCATCGAGGTTCAAGGAGAAGGCCGACGCTTTGATGAAGGAAAACGAGAATAGGATCGTTGACGCATTCACCACTATGGAGGACCTCAGGGCGAGGTTGATCGACACTACCGCTAGCTTAGGAGATGTAATCCAGCTGGAGAGAATCACTGCTGGGTGCATTAGGATGAGGGCGCAGGAGGGGCTGCTAGAGGAGAAGATTGAGAAGGCAGAGGAGAGGCTCGAAGAGCAAAGCTTGCAGGTCAGGAAGGTGAACGAGCTTCTGAGAAAGATCGACGAACAGCTCGAAGAGGCCAAAAACACAGACAAGGACGAAATGACCTCGGCATTGATTCACGAGAAGGAACAGGTGTTCGAGGTTGAGGAGTTGAAGATGAGACTCGCTGAGAGGAGGAAGAGGGTTTTAGTCGACCAGGAGGAGCAACTTCGTAGGGAGAGGAGGCTCAAGCAGGATATCGTCAACAAGAAGGACGATTTGAAGGGTCTCGAACAGGACCTCTTGGTGGAGCAGGGTCCTTTGATGCAGCAAGTCATGAAGGCTAGAACATTGCGCTGCATCGGTCTGAACCCCAGCAACACCGCCGGAAATGAGGTGACGGGTACTGCCACCGGCGGTATCGAATATGTTGTCGGGGCCGAGACGAACAATGTGAACTTGTACGACATCCACACTGGGGGTTTGAAGCTTGTTTTTAGTGGCGACGAGGAGGGTAGGCACGTTGGAGATCCCTTAGGCCACACCAGCGTTATCACGACCTTACTTTTCCACGATGCGAAGATATACACTGGAAGTATGGACACAACCATCATGTGCTGGGATATTGAAACTGAGGAGAGGGAGTGGGTTGGGTTAGGACACGAGGCAACCGTAACCTGCCTGTATGTAGATGCTTTCAAATTGATAAGCGGCGCGGCGGACACAAAGATTATCCTCTGGAACAAGGACACTGGTGAAATGCTCAAGCTCATTCACGGTCACAGCAGGGGCGTCAGCTGCATTCAGTGCGGCCCAACGTGGTTCGTCAGCGGTGGAACCGAGGGGGAGGTGAGGGTTTGGAAGCACCTGTCAGTCGAGGAGGACCCATCTTACAAGCTGATCAAGTGCAAGAGGAGGCTCAAGGGCCACGGGTGCAAGGTCACAGTGGTCAAATACGGAAAATTAGAGATTATTAGCGGGGACGCAGAGGGAAAGATCATCGTGTGGTGGTTGAAGACTGGGGATATCGTGCAGAAGTGCCAAGCCCATAAGGGCGTTGTTACTGACTTGCAGGTGAGCGAGGAGCGAGCGAGGAGCGTGCGTGGAAATAATTGTAAGCTAAGCTAACCCTCGCCACTCCGATTGCTTATAGTTTGACGCCACAAAGATTGTTTCGGCCGGCGTGGACCACAACCTCCAGGTGATTGACATCACGACCGGTGAAGTTTTGCAGACACTTCGTGGACACGAGGGACCTGTCGTCGGCCTTGCCTTCGACCAGGTTCAAATTCTCAGCGCCAGCAGTGACGGGACCCTCAGACACTGGGAGTGGGGGAGCGCGAGCAAGAAGGCAGACAAGCTACACATTTACGATTCCGGCGATAACCTTGCGAAAATCTCCAGGAAGTACAAGGTGCCGATACCGAGCATTATCAAGTGGAACGGCATCACCGACATCAAGAAGATGTACATCGGGCAGAAGCTCATCGTCCAGAAAGGCAACCCCGACGAGCCCACTGAAGCGGAGCTCAAGGCTTCGACCAAGAAGGAACAGAATCGGCAGAGGGAGGCCAAGGTCGACGAGAAGATCAAGCTCGCCATCAAGAAGGCCGAAGAGGAGATGGCCAAGGCAAACGGTAGCACCCAGGGGGAAGATCTTTTGCAAATCGACAGCTACCTTGAGAAGGCGACCATGGCGAGCAGGTTGCAGAAGGACCAGGGGGGACTGCTGCCCGTGGAATACCTTGAGGTCGACGAGGAGGAGCAGAAGGAGCTGTTGAAGCATAACGAGTACGCCAACCTGGCGGCTAGGATCAAACACTCCGGAAAGACCAAGGATCAACTCAGGAAAAAGGTGGACGTCAAGAAGCAGTGGGAACAAAACGTCAAGGACAACGAGTACAAGCCCAACAGGAGGGCCATAGGAGAGCAAGTGGGAATATTCATCCTCAACCAGGTTATCGGCGAGTTCATCGAGAGGGACGTGGTCAAGGACGCCACCTCGAACGACATGTTCAATGAGAGGTGAGGAGGGGGGGGGGGGGGGGGGGGGGGGGGGCCACCGTAACCTCACACACATAAAAAATAAAAACTTCTAACTGAGCGCTCCGCCCTGTCGAGGCCGGGGGGCGGGTCTGCTAACTTAGGAAAGG
>Ga0115006_10000320_pt1 | contig 25415 bp, 24 predicted proteins | sample ArcOceMetagenome_3_FD_88943 | JGI IMG/M metagenome (GOLD analysis project Ga0115006, IMG submission 88943) | Marine eukaryotic phytoplankton communities from Arctic Ocean - Arctic Ocean- Svalbard ARC20M Metagenome | ecosystem: Environmental > Aquatic > Marine > Oceanic | place: Arctic Ocean...
TCCGTATACTACTGTTTATAGTGGTATATTGTATATATAGTAATGTTACCAATTACATACCTCGTACACCTCGTTAAAACAAGGCATACAAGGTATGCTCCGTAAGGAACAAAAAAAAATTAATAATAAAAAAAAAGTGAAGATTTAATCACCTTTATTTACAGTCCATTTTTGGTAGTTCTTAATAGATGGGGTCTAGAGGGTCGGGGGGTGTAGACACCTTATATTAAGACCAATAGAAATAAGAAATTAAATTGTAGTTTAATTGTAGTTTAATTGTAGTTTAATTGTAGTTTAATTGTAGTTTAATTGTTTGTCACTTAGTCGCCATCTACAGATTCTTACGCGTAGAGGTTAGTTACATGTACTAAACGCCAATTTAAACATTACGAGTAATTTAGTTGAGGTAAATATAGCTCAATTGGTAGAGCGCTGGATTGTGACTCCAGAGGCTGTAGGTTCGAGACCTTCTTTTTACCCTAATGCTTACCTCGGTCTCAGTAGCTCAGTTGGTAGAGCACAGGGCTGAAAACTCTGGGGTCGTTGGTTCGAATCCAACCTGAGACACTTGACCAAACTTTTTTTCACCAAAGTTATGAGCGGAGCGCCGCACTTATTTTTTGCCAACAAAACTTTTAGAGCCAAAAACTTAACCCTTCTCCTCCCTGATAAGCTCTTATACTATTTAGCCTTACACGTAAAGTTTGCTACCTCAGCTCGATCATCGCAGCTAGTTGAGATCTTTGCTTACGAAAATCCAAATACTTCTACGACAGCATCTCAACATCCTTTACCTTCTCCTGGAATATTAGTTTACCAGTTCCACAATTTATTTTCCCAAGAGAGATTATTCGTTTTCTCAACCGGATTAGGAATTTCAAAAGCACCTAACCCTAAGTCACTGGACGAGCTTTTCGTTAGTTCCAACTGATTAGAGCGTGAGGTTTCCGAGATGCATGCTATAACTTTCGAAGGTAAAAAAGATTTACGTAATCTTATGTTACAGTATGGAGATTCTAGCGCACCTTTCCTCAAATCTTACCCTTCTGTAGGAACTAAAGAAGTGTTTTATGATTCCGTCACAGACACCCTTGTCCAAGTTCCAGTTTCGCTACAATTGTAGCTCTTAATTAGAGTTTTATACACTCTGTATACCACCGGGCTATCGTCTAATGGTTAGGACCTTAGTTTTTCACACTAATAATGTAGGTTCGATTCCTTCTAGCCTGAGTATTTCTAACTTATTAAACAATCACTCCTTAACCTTTGCTAACTCTGATTATTGTCTCCGTACCAAAAAGTATTACGTAAGGTACGCTTTCCGTTTTACATCTCTCGTCGCGCCTACCACCAACGTTGATCTTACGCTTCACCAACAAAACACTTATTTTACTCTGCCCAAGCGGATGCTCGTGCGAAAGTCCTACCTCGTGCTCTCATGACTTCATTACCTTTCATTAAAGGGCGAGTCATCGGCCAAGAAAGACAAACTTAGCAGCCCCCGTATTGCCATATTACCGGCCAAAACTCACATGACCACGGTAACTAAAGCTCCTATGGCCCATAAAACTAATTCCAAGGAACAATTCCTGTTTAAAGTCTACAATTTCTGCTTCTCGTTTAAATTCCCCGTAAGCCTTAATCGTCAATCTATGAGTGTTAACCAAGGAGCATACATTTTGCACTTAACAAAGCGCTTATTTCCTGTCTTTGAAACCAATTTACTCTTCCTCAAATATTACCGAATTTCGTACCCGATTAGGGATATTACGTTGTTTAAACACCTATAATCGAGTTCCTTCTGCCTGTCATGTATAAGTCACTAATAGGTTCTTTTTTCACCCTAAATCCTTCAACTTCTAAACATGTTGTTTAACTACGTCCCTTACCTTACCACCACCTTGATCGCACTTTTGGTCGTACAGGTTCTTTTGTTGTACATAGGCATCCCGGTTACTGTATCATTACCGTACCATTACGCGAATTTTTCAACTTGATTATCTGTCCTTCTTGCTCCGCACGTAATCGCCGTGTTTGAAGGTATTTGCGCGTCGTTGGCTCACCTTTTATTTGTATACCTCACGTTAGCAGTAGCTATCTGAACGGTTCTAAACTTATTATAAACTGCTGAGATTTACCATTTTTAGCATCGCTAGTTAATTTTGTTTTCCACTTTTAGTAAAATTCATTCATTTGCCTACTGACTAGTTTTAGGTACACTCTCTACTTTATTGTTAGGAGCGTCTTATTCTACCCTAACCTCAATTTTGCACCTCAGTGTATCTCATATTTTACCCTCTACTATATGATCTTGTTTGTATTTTACTCCTTTCGTGTATATCCTTTTCGTATTATCTACAGTTATGTATATTTTACCCAACCTACATTCTTTCGTGTATGCTAATATCTCTCTTACTGGGCCCACTTTCTCGTCAATAAACGGAGCAGACTTATTAAAATTCGTCTCGACTCCCCTTATTTTACTTATTGCCCTCCATTCCCTCTGAGTCGGCCCAGCTCTTACCGTCTGATTCGGCCATGTGTTGTTCTCAAAATTTCAGTTTAATGTCACTTATTTAGTTTTCTTCTTCTTTTGGACTTATCTTGTAAGTTTATTGTCGTCAGTCCATTACTCAAACGCAATGCTTTATGACTATACAATAACAGTTTTTAACTTTTTCGTATGAATTTGGTTCTTATTTTTCTCTAGCAACCTTTTTTCATTGGTGTTTTTCCTTGAAGTTTTATCAGCGTTAGTAACTCTAATGCTTATAACCTCCACTTTCTCGTCTTCCTATTTTTACAATAACTTGTCTCACACTAATCATTCGTATTTCCAAACTTCCACTCCTACAGCTTTTTTACAAACACTTATGTTTTTTTTTTGGATAACCCTGGTTTCGTCTCTGCTGTTGTTTTTATTGATAATTAATTTTTATACAAGCTTTTTAACCTTCGATTGAAACTTAGCAACTTCGATCTTCACTTTTTTAGTTTTAGTCTCCTCAACCAAGACATTTTTTATATTGTCTTTTGTGTGATTGTTGTTTTTCATCTGTATTTTTACCAAATGTGGTCTAGTGCCTTTATACTTATGAAAACCTTCTTTTTTTAAAGGTATGAACATCCTTTCACTCTTTTTCTACGTTTACGTTTATTACTTTGCACTTTTTTTCTATTTACTTTACGTAACATATTTTTACCTCAACGAATTGTTCCTGTTTAATGCTTACCTCCTCACTTGACTATTAGTAGTCTCAACTCTGTACCTAACCTCAATTCTTTTAGAGTCGTACTACGTTAAATCATTTTTAGCGCTCAGTAGTATTCTTAATTCCACTTTTGTATTTTACGCGTTATGTGGGTCTCACGCCGCGGACTTTACGTTTTTGTTATAACCCCCTAAAATCTGTTTACTCAAGAGCGGTAAGCTCAGTGTACACAAATTACAAATGGCAGTTTTAAAAAGTCCCCGAAATAGTCGAAATAAAGGTAATTGAGCATCCTCTTACAAGTTATCCAACCTTCCCTCTTACAAAACCATCTCCGAAAAGCCTAACGCAAAAGTTTTGCACAAATTAAGTAGATTTTTACGAGACTCTTCTCATTGAACCGTTACTACGCCCCATCAAAACTCACAAGTAACAAGAACTGGCCTCGGGATTGACAAAAATCGTCCACCTGTGTGAATTACCTACGGTTTAAACAGATTTGATTCTACTTCCACACACCCAACGGTGTTAAAAAAGTACTCACGAACTGGATCTTTACGGGAGAGGTATTGCATACTCCTAAACTTAGAACCTTTTGTACAAGGACAAAACTAAATATGCTGTTCAATTATGACACTCTCCATACTATGACTCTCCTTCTTACATATATGATTATATACAATTTAACTTCTTTTTTACTTTTCTCAACGCTATTACAAATCGCTAATACGAAAGTTAAGACACTCTTCTCACTTTCCGATTTAGGTTCCGCTAATTTTTTTACCAAAACACTTAGCGTAACCCTATTGTCTATGGCAGGAGTACCTCCTTTATTAGGGTTTTTCTCCAAGATATTTATCTTTGTATTAGTTGCCCATTCCAACCTGTTTGTACTATTTTTACCCCTTTTCATTTTGTTATTCGTTGGTCTTTACTTTTACGTCCAAAATCTAAGATTCCTCAACTCAACTAACAAACCACAGTTAGTACTACCCTCCGAATTGTCACTACGTTCAAATTTTTCTTATTACACCACATCCTTACCCCTACTGTTTCTAGTTATCTTCGGATTTTGTTACGTTGACGACCTTTTACTCTTATCCGCATGGGTGCTTCTCTAGAACTCTTAACTTACATAAATATGATGTTACAACCACGTAAATTTAAATATAAATCTCGTCAAAAGAACAGAAGCGCCACAGTTCCTTCAGTAACAAAAATGGTCTACGGTGACATGGCTTTAGTACTACTCAAACCCTTCCGAATCTCCGCCAAACGTATATTCAGGTTAAGACTTTTCCTTAAAAGATCCGCTAGAAAGTCGGATTTTACAAACAGAGCATTTTGATTCTCAACCTTCCCCCACCTACCCATGTCAAAAAAGCCTAAAGGTATGCGAATGGGAAAAGGTGCAGGTAAGTTATCTAATTGATACACCCAAGTACGTACCGGTAAAACGCTAATCGAATTCAAAAACCTAAGACTAGGACGAGCTGCTCACTATGCGAAGCAAACAGCCCATAAACTTCCCGTCCCTTCAACATTCACTTGCCATAAATCAAGAAATCTAAAACTTGTAGGTGCATCCCGAACAAACCCCTCTTTAATCGCATTTTGATAAACTAATTGTTTCTCATAATGTTGTGATATGGTTATATTTATTACTTTATTTTTTTTAGCTTAGTCCTTGTTGCACTTATGTCGTTGTTACGGTTATCTTTTGTTAGTGCTGTTAACAAAACATTTATCACTCACCAACTACTAACAGCCTGCCTTTCCGTTTTTGTATCCCTCTCTTTCCTTTTCCTAACACTCCTTTACTACCTATTAGATAACTTCTCAATGTTCGGTTTTTTACAAACTTCACTACCCGGAACTACTCTTATATCCTCTTATTACTCCCCTACGTTCTTACTCAATCAGTACTTTTTAGGTTTACACCCTATCTCAGTTTACTACTTCCCTTTTGTCTATATTTTCGTACTAATTACAGTCTTATCGATATTATTCTGTTTATCTTACAATACCAACGAGCTAGTAACTTTCACTTTTTACTGTACGTTAATCCTATCAGCAGGGTACACGATGTTTTTTACTTCGTCCCTCCTCGTGTTCTTTTTAGCTTATGAGATGTTACTGATTCCCTCGTTTTTCATCCTTTACAATTTTGCAAAAACTCGTAAGTGTGTCGAAGCGGCTTACTTAATGTTTTTCTGAACCCAATTTGGGGCTTTGTTTCTTATTTTCGGATTTACTTATCTTTTCCTTGTTTCAGGTTCTCACTCATTTGAGGTAATAAGCACAGTTTATTTCTCAACCTACGAGTTAAATTTTATCTTTTTCTGTCTACTCTTTGGATTTGGAGTTAAGCTACCTATCTGGCCTTTTTACGGGTGATTACCTAAAGCTCACGTAGAGGCTTCTACCAACTTTTCAATCTTCCTAAGTGGAGTTCTCGTAAAGTTTGCGTTCTTCGGATTTTTAAAATGCTTAATAACAATCCAATTGGAGCCCACTTTTTACTTTGTTTACCCCTTCCTAACGATAGGTATCACTGACGCGACTTTTAAGTTGTTTTACCAAATTGATCTCAAAAAATTAGTAGCATACTCAACAGTAGTAGAGATGCATTGATTAACTATTTGTGTTGTAAGTGGTCAATCGTCATTAATGTTAGCCAGTTTTTGTATGCTTATTAGTCATGCTTTACTCTCTACAAATTCGTTTTTATTGGTAGATGCCATTGGACGTAGATTTAAGACTCGACTTATCACCGAGATTAATGGTGTGAATTTTTTAACACCCAAATTATTCCTAGTTAGCTTAGTTAATCTATTAATATTTTTAGGTTTTCCAGGGTCTATTATGTTCGTCTCTGAGATACTCTTTTTCAGCTTTTTCTTCGATTTATACCCAGTTCTATGCTTAATTTTTATAGTTCTCCTTTACTTATTAGCCCCTACCGTCTTCTTCAGAAGTTGAATGAACGCGTTGTTTGGGTCTTCAGTCCATCTACTACGAACTATACCTCAAGACTTAACCTCTAAAGAGCTCCTAACTTACGGAGGTTTAATAGTACTTATGTTTTGATTAGGTGTCTCGTGACAATCTTTCATAGTTTAAACAGTCTTAATCCTAAAAATGGCAACTTTAAAACAGTCTAGTCTCCGTACCAAAGTTTATACAAAAAAACACGCGTCAAGAACTCCAGCATTACAAAAACGACCACAAGTTAAAGGTATCGTTACTCGAGTAACCACCATGTCTCCTAAAAAGCCTAATTCTGCTGTACGTCATATAGCTAAAGTTGCACTCACTAACGGTTTAAGGGTTACAGCTCGTATAGCCGGAATAGGTTACATATGTTCTAAGTACAATAGAGTACTTGTAACTGGTGGAAGGGCAAACGACCTACCCGGAGTCGGTTACACATTAGTCCGAGGTGCTTATGATTTCTCCCCCGTAATATTTAAAAAAAAGCGACGATCTGTATACGGAACTTCCCGACCTGAGGGATTCACTAAGTATATAAAAAAGTCTTTACGACTAACATTGTAAATCAATAGGTTACTCAAAATTCCTCCTATAATGAAACTTGAATGAATTTCAACAAAACTTTTATCAGTAATTTCTTGAGCTCGAGCAGGTTCACTATGACCTTTAACTTTCGGTCTAGCTTGTTGTGCAGTTGAAATGATGCATGCGGCTTTAAGTCGATACGACATGGACCGTTTTGGTATCGTCATGCGTGCCTCGCCTCGTCACTCCGACATCATACTTGTCGCCGGAACTCTCACAAATAAAATGGCTCCCACACTTCGTCGATTATATGAACAGATGCCTGAACCTCGTTGGATTCTTTCAATGGGAAGTTGTGCAAACGGTGGTGGATATTATCATTATAGCTACGCCGTCGTACGAGGTTGTGATCGTATAATGCCCGTCGACATTTATATCCCAGGTTGTCCACCAACCGCAGAAGCATTACTTTTTGGTCTTATTCAATTACAGGGGAAAATAGGGTTTGTATTATCAGAACTAAACATATCTAACGAATGGTACGGAGGTGATCATATATAAATTCAGTTAACAACCTCACACCTACGAATTTTCGTTATATGCGTAAAGCTGCGTTTGACGTCACTGTTAACTCCACTATGTATCTACGAAAAACTTATTCAATACCTACCCGCTTAACTAGGAAACGTTGAGCCCGCCGTAAGCATATACATAATTGATTGTACTCAGCGAATGTACTAAAGGATTGAGCTAAGTCTTATAGGTTTTACAAAAACCACAATAAGTCGGTTCTCAATCAATTTTTTACCCCAAGTTCATTTATTGCTTTCAATCTTGTAAGCCTCACCAACTCCTTACCGTGCCTTCATAAAGGTTCTGAGAACGTTGTAACAGCTTCGTTTACAAGGCGTATATTAAAATATTTTAGTAATTACTCTTCACTTAACCCTAGGCTACGTGCTTTAGCTCAACTCAAATACCTAAACTTCTCGTTCATGTCGATAATTTTAACACCAGACACTGCCCACCTTTTAGAACCTTCTAAGTTCTTATTCCCAGTACTCACCGATCACTCCAACACTTTGTCAACGTTAAGTACTGCCACACACTCGGAACCAGCTGCACCAGCCACCGAGATCACTAAACTCCTAAACCTTGTTTTTAGGGCTTGAAATTTACAGGCTGTTTCTATATACCGCTCCTTAGTTCAGTTGTCGCTCACGCGATTCTAGCGATCAGTTAATTTTGTTTCTTCAGAAAAAACACGTTACTTCTAATGCCTCCCGAAATTTAGTCTCATGGACTTCTAAATGGTACGATCGATCTTTACCAACCGCATTAAGCTTCCGTAAGAAGTCTTTGTCCGGTAGGTCATCCCTGACTGGACGAGTTATAGTCCGAACCAAATCTTCCCTCTTACGGCGAGTAAAGTTATATAAAATCAATTACAACCACAGATCTATCAATCCTGGAGTTGTCACGACTTTTAAACTAGTCCCCTTTTCAAATAAATTACTTTTATTAGTATTATTCTCATCCGGAGAGTACTCCCTGTTTCCGTCAATTACTGGTTCAACCATATTTTCCCTTCTCACTTTCCGAAACCGGAAAACCACTGCCACTTCAACTCGCAAAACGGCTTACCACTCTTTCGTATACACTGTAAGAACTTTCCGAAAAATATCAAATCTAGAGATTTATCCAGGAAAAGGGACTCAGTATGTACGCAGTGCTGGGTGTTCAGCGAAGATCACAAAAAGAGATTTTAGTAAACACGTTGCCTTAGTTATGCTGCCATCTGGGGTACGTAAGTTTTTTTCCCTCTACTCAACCTTATTCTTAGGTCCATGTTCCCTTAAATTAAAACGAAAAATGGCTAATACCAAGAGTGGTTACTGGCGATCCTATGGAGTTAAACCCATCGTTCGTGGAGTTGCTCGTAATCCGGTTGATCACCCCCACGGAGGTCGAACCAAGTCTATTAAGTACCCCCGAACCCCTTGAGGTAAAACCACGAAATTTAAGTAACCATTTTAAAAATGTCTCTTCCGCAAAAATATAAGAAAACCCATAAATTAAATTACATCGCCCCTAGTACATGGCGAAAGCTTTTCCTAGTCTATGACAACGAGGTCTTTAAACCCAAAAATAAAATTATTTATGATCGACACTCCGCCATCCCCCCTAGTTTTGTAGGGTCGAAAATTCAAATCTACTCAGGTGCTAAGTTTCATACCCGCATCGTTAACAGGTGAATGGTCGGCTATAAATTTGGAGAATTTTCCTGAACACGAAAACTAGCATTATACAAAGCTAAGCAACTAAAAAAAAAGAAAAAATAATTAATGAAATTTGAACACGTACTACAAATATATTGATCTAAGGGAGTGCTAATGAACGGTAAACTTCAAGCGTTCCACACAAATTTTAACTCAATGTTCTCGTTCCCCGGTGGCGGTTCGTGACCAATGAAAAATCTATTAATCTCACGTTTCGAGCTTTATACTCTACGACGTACACCTAATCAACCTTTGTCCGCTTTTGGTACTCATGTAACAGGTAGTTTAAATGTCCTCTTCTCACAGATAACAAGTGTAAATGACGTGGTAGCTGATTTAACGCGTTATAATCTTTTACGCCTCTATCTTATTAAAACGACACGTGGACGTTCTCACGCTCTTGGTAAACCCTCAAGAGGGCAAAGAACCTGATCTAATGCATGGACTGCTTATAATCATAACAGAGTTACCCGTGCTTTCATAAACGCATACCAGAAAATGCTTAACGAAAATGTTAAAGAAGAGAAAGTCAACTACAAACTAATCAAGAAAAAGTCATTCCGTAAGAAAAAAAAAGACACCGTAACTAAAGTAGTAGTTAGAGTCAGTAACTGATTCTAAACAAGGCTTCCGTTATTAAGACATTAAGTGACCAAATTTTACAATCCAACTTACTCTGCAAACCCTTTATCTTTAAACACGGTCTCTCAGTGACATTCTTTCCCCTCCTACTTATGATTCTTAAAAGACAATGGTTATTGCAGTGCAACAAAAGCTTGTGTGCAAAGTACACTTTCATTATATTTCAAGCATTTAAGTGTAGCCCCAAATACATTTTTCAACAGCTTACCCAGTAAGCACTCGTCTCGAAAAGTGTCAACCCACCGTTGAGCGGCAACGAATACGTCAGCACTTAATGGGGTAGCTCTTTACAAGAAACCTCAACTCTCAAGTTCCCTGGTGTCAGCGCCTACGAAGCGTTATGCCTTACATCCCGGATCAATATGAAATTACAACTATTTGGAGCGTCTGAACGTTATCCGGCTTCGAGGTCACTCCCCTAAATCCCGCCTCAACTCAAAATTTACCCGTTTTACTCAGGAGTATGTAGCTTCACCAAATTTACGCTCCGAGTTATCCTCCACGATGTCGTCATCGCGTACGCAACCCCTTAAACTCCTAACAACGTATATTTCCACTAAGTTATTACAGGTTCGGGTTTCTAAGCCTCTTACCTCTCCCCTCGTTAGACAGCGTAAACGTTTTATTAGGAGAGATCGGTCCACGCGCCCTTTACCCTACCTTTTCTTAGGCTACCGCAGGAACTTCAAATTTTTCTCCCGCCCCCCTGTTATCAAAAGTCTTCAGAGCGTGCAACGTTCTTGGCTTCGAAAAAGCAGATCTTTAGTGGGTACAAACGCTCCTTATACTGCCACCAGACCACATTTATTTCAGTTACGAACTCACACCCAACAAATTCGTACCAATAAACCAAATTACGTACTTCGCCACGCTCGATGATTCTCTCGAAAATTAGGTCTTAAGCCTCTTAGACGGATTTCAAAAGTTTCCACGCGAGAGTCAATTACGCCTATGAATTCTACTTTTACCATCCGCCCAGCTTCCCTTCTATTTAAATTAAACAAGTCGCTCAATAGTATCTGGAATTGCAATACCGATGAGACTACCAGAGGATCTATCTCCACGGAAGACACATGCGCACACCTAAAAAATAGCCTTACAAGGTATTCTCGGCTTCCGGTAACTCAATCCGCTGATAGAGTTCGTTCGTTTATACCTAACCTGCGACCTAGTATCAAACTAAACCTCTACCGTAGTACTACCTCACGTCGGTCTCGTTTTGTTATTTCGTACAGTCGTAGCCTCAAACAGGGGAATTTAACTTCTTTCATCCCACGCCGTCGTCGTAGGTCTATCCTACGTAGTTCGTCCCGTTCGTTAACCAGAACTTACCTATCAAACTGGTGACGTATAGTTAGCGCACCCACCGTTTCATACCAGCAGTATACACCATTAAGTCGCCGAAGTAAATCCTTTAAACGTAACTTATCCAAGAAGCTGAGGCGGTTATCCAATAACAGAGCTCCCACCATGCGACCTACCGTCGCTTTCTACGCCTCTAATTTGTACACACGTCCCTCTTACTTAAACAATCGATCACAATCAGTGGTTCGTAAGGTGGGATTACTACGCAGTAAGTTGAATCACCACCTAACCACTTTACACTCGACAAGGCTGGTATCCAGGGGAGCGCTTACTCTTTCTACGGTCGCAGTAGACTTAGTCATAAGAACACCATTCGTTTCCAGCTCACCCCTGACTAATCTAACACCTTTACTTACTAAATTTGCGTTAAAGTGCGCCCCCAAGGTTTGAATCGCTCCCACGCATAGCCATTCTTTTAGAAGATCGCCCTTTTTTTTTACCATCCCATTATTAGCTCGGGCCACTGACTCGTTTCCAACACCCCGACGACAGCTCAAGAGTTCTATCAAGTATCTAGTTTTTCCGGATGCTAACGCCTTCAAAACCGCCGTTTTCCGACGACTAAACAGGCAGAAGTTACTATCCCACTCACGTACGAGAGTTCTAAACTCACTAACCACACTAAGAAAGTTTGATAAAGTTAATTTCAATGAACGTTTTTTCAAACCCTTTGCTAACAGGGCAAAACTCCACTGACACTTCTTAAGTGTCTCCGAGTTAACTGACAACGTTGAGATTTCCAACACTTTTCGACAGTACCCTTCAATCTATGTACCCAGATCTAGAATTAGACGTATTCGGTTTAAGCCTGGTTACGGCCGAATTTGACGAGCTGCGCGTGAGTCTATCCGCGAGATACTTAATATGCCTCACCGGTACCAATACCGACTAACTCCGAAACTTCAACTACGTTACTTCCATTTCAGAAAACTGGCAAACCCACTCTCTACGTTAAAACTAGACTTTGCACTAATGTCATGTCATTTAGCCCCTGATATTTGGTATGCAAGTTCACTATTAGACAACTACTCTGTTTTTTTAAATGGTCACGGAGCCACGAATCTCGACACTAGACTTTTTACGGGAGATTTTATACAGTTAACTGTAAGCTTAAAGTTTTATATAGCCTCAAGGTGGTTGAAAAATTGATCTGTTCTCAAAAGACAACGTGTAAATAAGTTATTCTACCGTAAATTCCGCCCCTCTGGTACTAATCGCCGTATTAGGTTTGTAAGAACTCTCCCAAATTGATTTTTCGGAATTAAATTTACGTACTGTGATATACCTAAATACTTCGAAGTTGATTTTTTCACACTCTCTATATTTCTCCTCCATGAACGTACTGAATTAGAATCTTTATTACCTAAAGAGCCCTACAAGCTTGATACGGTAATTCTTAATATGTACAATTGAAAGTACCTAACTTAAGCAGCAGACTTTTAAGTCTATAGAACTGTTTTATGCAATCAAACGTTTTCAATTTCTGACAACCCGTTTTCACACAAAATTCATTATCCGAACGGCGGGTAAAAAGCTTCGTCCTAAATTTTGGACCTCAGCATCCCGCCGCCCACGGAGTTCTTCGATTAGTTGTACAGCTCAATGGTGAGCTTGTCGAGCGTGCTGATCCTCATGTTGGTTTCCTACATCGAGGTACAGAGAAGCTAATCGAGTATCGAACTTACTTAAAATCTTTACCTTATTTCGATAGGCTAGACTACGTCTCTATGATGACTCAAGAACATGCGTTTTGTATAGCCATCGAGTCGTTAACTAAAACTGTTTCCCATACAGCACTTTACGTCCAAATCAGAGTCTTATTTGACGAGTTAACCCGTATCATGAATCACCTACTTTGTTTGTCGTGTCACTCTATGGATGTAGGAAATCTCTCCCCTATTTTCTGAGCTTTCGAAGAGCGTGAACGCTTAATGGAGTTCTACGAGCGTGTTTCTGGTGCTCGTATGCACGCCGCTTTTTACCGCCCAAACGACATCGACTGAACTGGTCTTAATCACCAGTTTTTCCTAGACGTAGCGTTATTCGGTAGAGATTGTTTTAAAACCTTAACAGAAATATTTACTGTTATGACCACAAACAGAATCTGAAAGTCACGACTCGTAGGTGTAGGATCAATAAGTCCCACCGACGTAATTTCATTCGGAGCTACTGGTCCAGTGGCACGTAGTGCTGGTATTAAGAAAGATATCCGTTTTTTACGTTCTGAGACTTACGCCCACTACTGATTCCTCTCAATTCAAGGTTATTTAGGAAAACGAGGAGACTCTTACGACCGCTTTTTAATTCGAATTCGCGAAATGTACGAAAGCCTAAACGTAGTTTTCCAGATATTAACAAACCTAACAACGCTCTCTACTAAACCCTTAACCGGTTCAGAGTCCGATCCCGTTTCCTTCTTCTCCTTTTTCGATTCCTTGTATTCAGAAAAGCATTCGAAGCTAAACCACAACACGAAGTACACCTCTATGGAGAGTCTAATCAACCACTTTAAGCACTATAGTGAAGGTATTCGTGTACCTCGCGGTTTTGTATACAAATCCGTAGAAGCGCCCAAAGGTGAGTTCGGTGTCTCTTTACTTTCCGACGGTACCTCTAAACCTTACAGATGTAAAATTAGAACACCTTCTTACCACCACATGCACATAATGTCTCGTATGGCACAAGGTCACTATTTCGCTGATTTAGTAACAATCCTAGGATCTACTGACATCGTCTTTGGTGATGTTGATCGGTAGTTATTACTAGCCCAAGTATAATATGACACGACACGATCAGTGGAAATTTTTAGACAACTTTCGAAGAAAAACTTTTATCAAATCAGAACTTCGCCGTGTTCTTCTACGGAGTATTACCAGGTCAGCAAACGTCCCTTTAGCCCAAAAATATACAGCCTACTTTAGTTTAACCCATTTACCTCGACGAGGCTCACGTAACAAAATACAAAATCGATGTGTTATCTCAGGACGTAACCGAAACGTTCTAAAAAGAGCACGCTACTCTAGGTTTGTCTTTAGACACAAGTCTTATTTCTCTTATCTTCCCGGTATGCGCCGCGCGAGTTGGTAAACTCCCTAAACCCAAACATTTTATGAGCTTATGAGCCTGATTAACCTACTTCACCACCTACACCTGAATGGCCCTCAAAATGCCCGTCTCACTAACCCTGTGACAACACGCCTATAGCTTAAACGCTTTACTTATTATCCAAGAAACAGCCGATACTTTTGGTTTACTCTGCCTCGCCCTACTTTTTTTATCAGCCCATATCTTTTCCCGAAACTTTATGTTCTCAATCTTTATGTTCTCATCCACCAGTAATTCTCCTACCGACGCCCCTCAAAATTCAGAGTCCACACGCACAAACAGATTTAAGCTTTTACTACCCGTGACCAACACAGCAAACCACTTAACCGCACTACTAAATCGAACTTTAGGTTCTGCAGCTGCTAGAATTAGAAAGCTCTTTTAAGTCTATTTAAAAATGGGAGACAATTTATTTGATTTATACTTAATACTACTCAAACCCTTTAACGAGGCTCACCTTTTCCTCGACACAGGTTTCTTATCTGAAACTTTATTTGCTTTCGTAAAAGATTCATTTTGATACTCTTATTCTACTAATTATACTTTCATATTTACAACAAAGTTAGCATTGTGTTTAGTATTCTTATCCGCTATACGTGGTGGTGTGCCTAGGTATAGGTACGACTTCTTAACAAAAATGGGGTGAGTTAAATTTCTAGGCTTAGTACTAGCAGTGTTTCTGAGCTCTTTCTCACTCTTTATAATCTGATAGCCATTTTTTTATGAAAAAAACCCTTAATGCTGTGAACATGTACGTTACAACTAACCTAACCAAACTCACCGCAGTTTACGAAATTACACTCACCACCCTCTTTAGTTTTATCAATACAACTCTTACGTTACTTAACAAAGCCTATTTACCTTTAGGACTACGGTTAGGTAAAGCTAGTTTTGCCGATTCTTATTGATTTCTATATAGTACCAAGTCTACATATTTTACCGTCAGGTACTTAGACCTTAAATAGTTGCACTCACAAACCAATGGAAACTAGCTTAATCGGTAAAGCGCTAGGTTTTGGGTCTAGATAGTACGGGTTCGAATCCCGTGTTTCCAATATCACTCATATTAACCCATATTCTTATTTCCTCAATCAATTCCGGATGGGATCTTTACAAAAACGCCTATTTTTTGAGTCCCAAGTCACCACCAAAACTAAAAACTTACTCAATCTTCTAGTAACACTAAACATTATACGTAGGTTTTACAAAGTCAATTTGAATTTATACCGAATTTTTCCTTCGTATAACAAACACCGTAAACATTCTCGACCTACGAAAATATATACCAAACTTCGCGGAAGGATTCGACTCAGTATTCGTACTCTTAGGATATTACAGATAAGCACTCCCCACACTTACTACATACTAGAGACAAGTTCTGGTCTTATGACTCACAAAACTGCGGTACAGCTCGGCATAGGTGGTTTACTACTTATGGTAATTTATTAACTCACGTAAATTTTTTATGAAAAACCCCATCAAATTCAAACAGCACTTCAAAAATTTAAATTACTACTCAATGCCAGAGTCAATCTTATTCACTTTTAGAAAGCGAGTCCACTTCTTAGGTTACTTTTTCTTCATGCTATTCTTAATAGTGTTCACCATCCTTTAACAGGACGCAACCTTACTATTCATAACAAAAATTTACGTGCGTAACTCTTTCCTAAGGCAAAACAGGATTTAAAGGTTTAACAGAGTATGTTAAATACACTACTTTAATAAGTAGCAATAACCTGGTTTAGCGTTTAGTACGAATTTAAACAACTTGTTTTTCAAAACCTTATTAGAAAAATTTTACACTAAACTAATCCTGTCTAAATTCAATCTTAAAAAACGATTTTTAGCGCTTACTTATAAGCAACTCAGTTTACAAAGCCGCGATTTTAGCTTACCCGACTTCTGGGATCAGACATTTTTCCCAAATTATGCAAACCAAAAAAAATCAGAAAAGTCACCTTTACAATCTCCCAAGTTTTCAAACTTATTGTCCGTAACTCTCACGAGCTCGTTTTCTTCTCGACAGGTAGAGTCTGGGCTTATGAATTTATGAACTCTACTCTTAAGCGCAGCTAACTGAACGTTAAATACGTTTCGACGGTCTACAGGTGATGGTTTACTTTACATTAGGGGACTAGCTATATTATTTTTTTTCGATGCTATGCTAACTGACGACGAACCCCTTTGAGAACCTGTCGAGTGAAGTCTTGTACAGTCTTGAATATTATTTATATTTGCATTTGCGTGAATTGCCGAGAATTTAATCACAAGTCGATTTGGAAGTTACACTGGTCGTGATAAGCGGGTTTGGGTAGCTTGATACAAAACGTTTTGGTTAATTGAAGGTTGATACATTCTCTCACTCGGTGCTGCCGCTTTATTTGTTATAACACCTTTCTACCACGAAATCTCTTACACCCTCCCCTTAGTAGTATCATGATGAAATTGGTACTCGAGGGTATTTTTCTTCAAGTTTATTAGTATATACTCAGTAGTTTTATACATTGCGTATTATCTACAACTAAACTTAGGATCCTTCCACTGACGCAGATCTCTCTTCCTAGTCTTATTGATAAACATATTTCTCTCTTACTTATTATACACCCACTTTTTCATAAGTTTCTTCGCTTACTTCACAGACCCCAATTGATACCACAAGACACGATTAGTGGATTACGTTCAGTTAAGTCACGAACCAAACAAGTGATCATGGGGTGCCGCCAAGCGAGACCATTTCTCGTATCATCGGTCTACCACAGTCTTTTGGTTTAAAAACGACGGCCCTTTTGCTAGTGCAATGCTACTTTTCAATATCTTATTTTTCCTAACACTTTTTGCCTTATATATTTACTGACTAACTTTATTTCGGCGAGTTTACACTACCCGTGAAATCACCTTCACTTATACCACCTACTGTGTTTCAGCGTTACGTCAGTTTTTTTACTATTTCTTCTTGTTGTACCTATTAGTGCTCTTCAGTTTTATATTACAATACTGAAGACTACCAGTCGAGTACGCATGAGTAACCAACACCACCCCATTATCTACAACTCTCCAAGACAACCTTCTAGATTACCCCTCTTTCCTACTCTCTTTATTAGTAGTTTAGGTACTGCCCGCTTACGGCAGAAATTATTTGTTATTCGTTAAAGCCGCTAAAATACTTGCATTCGCTTCAGTCTTTACCCCCCTTGCCGGTTGTGCTATCGGTACAGGAATCATTTACTCCGCTTTAGTTCGTGGATGTGCTTATGCTCCCGAACAAGAAGAAACCATGTTTAATTACGCTTCCCTTGGGTTCGCTTTCGTTGAAACTTTCGCTTTCATCTTAATCGCCGCAGCCCTCGCAATCCTTGTATTATAATTACACCTACCTTTTATATAAATCATTTGGGAAATATGAGTAACCCCTGTATAAACCGCTGAGGCCTAAATTCATTTTGACACCACTACTGATATTCAGATTCCCGGTATGCATCATATTTACAACATGACGATCTTGCACTAAATCTAGTACAAACTTACTTAACCTACGGTTCTGACATAGATGCAAAAATGTTCTGAAATAAATATTGATTCAAGTCGAGTACTGCTCCCCAGTCTCCTCAATTATCCCGTTATTACCGATGAGTAACCGTATCAAACAAAACATTACACACAGTAAATACTTATCGATTACGTATATCAAGCGAAGAAACTTTTCAAATGCGCGTAAGCGTCTTAAGGTTTAATTCTTGATTAGTCATCAACTTGTACTGGTTTCAGCCAGACAAAAATAAACGAAAACGTGACAGACTTGCTAAGTTAAAACTTTACACTAATTCAGCCGCTACTTGAACTTCTTCAACAGCGCCTCTCGTCAAACTTAGAACTTTGCTTACAGTGAGTCATATCTCTTCCACAAAAGCAGCAACCAACTACTTATTTTAACTCTCTAGACTATGCGCGAAAATTTTACTTACAGTGAACTACTTACAGCACACCCCGTACCGTGCTTAACCACTAACCACGGATATCACTTCAGAGCGTTCATTACTAATGATCATGTATTCGACTTAATCTTGTATAACTATTATGTACCTGAGGCTTTAAACTTAGTCGGAGGTTTAGATAGTGAAGTACCCGACAATATCGAAGAGGCTTATTTAAAGACACTAAACCTTGACCAAGACTACGCTTTCCCCAATTTACTTACGTACCAATCCCCCACACTAACCTCTTTTTTCTCAACACAAATGATTGATATTCCTCTCTGTCTGCAAACAACAAACTCTTTGTATTTTCCAATAGCGTCGTCCCCTCAATTACGCTTTGTCAACATGTTAATGCGTCACGGTCGAAGGTCTTATGCGTCAAATTGTTACTCTAGGTCTTTACATACAACCGCTAATTTACTTATGGATGCCAAAGATCTACCATCAAATAACTTAGATTGGAGATTCACGTTTGGGCTGTTCTCCCAATTTAAAGTTGGTGAGATACATTCTTCTCACACTAACGGCGGTTACTTAGAGCTCAACGCCCTTGACTCTGTCACCGATAAGTACTCACAATCTTATCTTGACGAGGGGCATGAGCCTAAGTTAGGGCGATGGCTACATGATATCCTTTTCACAGAATTACTAAAATATTCCCCCCTGTTTAGTTTTTATGTCAAAAAAGTTGATAAAAGCAAACGTAAGCACTCACGAGGAAAAAGTGGTAAGTACAGTATAAGCTGAAAATACGTCCCTCAGTACCGACGGATGTTTACCGTACTGCGTTGACTAGCTAAAGATGTACGATTCCAGAAATCGAAAACTTTCCACGGACGTATATTAAAGTCTTTGGAATGCCTTTTTTTTAGTACGAAGACTCACTTAGTGTACCAGTTAAGGCAGTTTGTCCACACCTTCGTATTCCAAAACCACAAAAAAACCCTACTCAGAACTCTACGATCAACAGCGTAGCGCTAAATTAATTTACTTTTCAATGTGATATGGTTCTCCTAAAAAACTTAACCTCAATCGAATAGAGCGAAATACTTCACTAAGAACTAATTGAAGAGATCGTCGTATGGGTAAAACTTTACCTAAATTTCGAACTCAAGCTTCCTTAGTCTCCACCTTATATATACCCGCTGGATGAAAGTTTATTTTACTTTCTCGCCCTACCCACGCTACTACGCAACTAAATGTATACGCGTACAACTCTTTACATTTCCTCAATTTTACCATTCCTTACCACGCCCACACACTTAAATATGATGCTCAGACGTCAGCGTTTCATTTCAACCATACGGGATTCTCTTATTGTTACAGAACGTACCTAGCTCAACTAGTTGAGCTAGTAACAAGACTTAACAAGCCGTTCTTTGTAAAAATTCGTTTCAAAGGTAAAGGTTATTACATGTATAAAAACCTACGTAACACAATTGCCCCTCAATTTGGTTACGCTCACCGGGTTTACGTCTATGCTCAGGCAACTTCCGTCAAATTTCTATCCAAAACAAAAATAATATTATTCGGACTCTCAAAAACAGATATATTGTTAGCAAGCTATCAGTTAAAACGAGTCAAGCCTGTAAATATTTTCACTGGCCGCGGTGTACGTTTTGCTAGGCAAATTCTTTACCGCAAGACCGGTAAAGTAAGTTCCTACCGCTAATACAATTATAATATATGGGAGATTTCGAAGTTTTTTTTTCTACGTTCACTATAACCGTTTTAGGTTTTGTAATCTATAACGTTATAAATATTTTAAGTTTCAGAGATCTACTGAAACGATTTGGGTTCCTAAAAGTATCCCGCCGTGATTTTTACGAGTGTGGTTTTAGACCTACCTCACAGAAACCTATCCGAGTCCCTATCCAGTTCTTATTAATTTGTATATTCTTCCTACTTTACGACATAGAATTAGTGTTCCTGTTCCCATTTGTCTCAGCTGCCACTTTTATAGGGCTATATGACTTAGCGTTGATAATGTTTTTCTTCACCATGCTTTTAGTCAGCCTTGTAATCGACTTCAATCGTCACGCGCTCGTCTGACAATACTAATCCCTTAAATCTATTGGTAGTTATAGTTTATACATAACAAAACACCGACGTGCTTCAGGTTCGTCGTAAGGCGATAAGCCTAACTATCTTATGTTATCCTCTTTTATAACAACTTATAGCGCCGTTCAAGTGCGATTACAAAATTTAACTAAGTCCGTCCTAACTTTATTGTTAACACGGATGTCATTTATTCACCGTTATTACAGATTAAACGACCTAATGTGGCAGGATGGATTACTTATCGATTTTCTACAGAAGAAAGTCACGGATAAGTGAGTACGACGTTTTTTGATATGCTCATCTTATTTATTCAGCGAAAGAGTACTTTTTAAGTTTACAGTTCGATTTTATATCGACTCAGTTATTTGACCTTTTACCACTTACTTACCATTTGAGTTCAACAACGTCGCCTCACTACTAAGCTCAATTTTAGTAGCAATACTTACCCTCTGCCTTTTATTTAACCTCAACTACCTTTATGTCTTAATGTTTTAAGCATATGCCCGTACTTAAGTATTTACCCTACTAAGACTATGAGTGAAACCGGATTAATCGCGTGTTTATTATCTATACTATTCTTACTATTTATTGCACTAACTGAGCGTAAAGTCTTTGCTTACGTTATGAGACGAGTGGGTCCTGTACTAATGGGACGTAATGGTGCTTTTCAGATTGTCGCTGATCTAGTCAAATTTTTATCAAAAGAAGTTTTCTTTATTCCCCGCCCCACAACAGCTCTAGCTCCTATCTTTCTAGCACTAATGTGAACCTCCCAACTTTGATTTGCTCAAAATTTCGTCTGAGGTCCCTCTATGTTTATTTTTGAAAACGTTGACTCTATGGTACTATACCACCTTATACTTATACTTTTCGGTAACATTTTTTTTTCAGTGGTTGGATTACTAAGCCAGTCCCGATATGCTATCTTAGCGATAGTGAGGGCCCTTGTTCACGTAATCTCACTCGATATTTTCATAACCGTAGTTTACAGTTTATTAGTTTTTAGCGCCCAGTCCGCCAATTTTCATGACTTTGTATTGTGTCAAAACATTTACTGATTCTTTTTTCTCTATAGCCCAGCAGCTTCTGGTTTTATTATTATATTCATCCTAGAATCTAAACGGACCCCTTTCGATCATTCAGAAACCGAGGCTGAAGTCGTCGCTGGTTATGCTACTGAATATAGTGGTGGTGCCTTACTTCTAATCTACCTTTGTGAGTACTTTCATCTCTTAATTGCTTCTATGCACTTTATACTCTTTTTTATGGGAGGATGGTTCGCCCTCGAGTATTTATGTTTCTTACCTGCTATATTCTTGTCTCCTCATGACACTTATTATTGGTTTGAACTCTTAACTACTATCTAACCCGTATGATTCTCTTCTTTCAATACTATATGAGTTATCTAATATTAGAATTAAGTTACAATTACCCATTTTTCGGTTTTGTCGATAAACCTTATTTACCTTACGACCACTTAGTACTGTGGTACCAAACCATGCTCCCATTCTACTAAAGTACTTCTACCTTCGATGTTAGCCTCCAAGGCTAAACCTAACACGGAGGAGCGTCCTAACTCGAGAATTAAAATTATGGCGTTTTTTAATATGTGCACCCTTACTATTGTTATTACTTTATTTACCTAGCCATCTAATTTCTGGCTACACATCAGCCCTAGACGCAAACGTTAGATTAAACCCCAACGATTCGTACGTAGGCGTTTATTACTTCTTCTGAACAAATTTGACTTACCTGCCTTCGTTTTTCTTCATACTAACGTTCCTGTTAATAGACATTACAGATCCTCGTATAAAGGTTTACTACTGACTATTTTTACCTCTATTTCTATTTATTTACGTCACGGAGCTCTCAGATTTTATCTCGTTAAACCTTTACGGTGACTTGAGTTCGTACGCCCTACACGGTATCAATAATCTCCTAACGAATGCGCTAAACCGCTACCATCCGTTAGTTTTTTACACCAGTTTCATACTTTTTATTACTCCTCTCATACCACTATCGGCTCCTATTCTTACCTCAGCACCGTTTTATCTAAGCCACTTACTGTCAAGCTTCGCTGTCTATGGCTGACGTGTGGTAGTACTTAACCTCGTTAGCCTTTGAATGGGTAGTTGGTGAGCACTTCAAGAGGGTACGTGAGGTGGTTGATGAAATTGGGATTCTTCTGAAGTCTTTGGTTTATTAATATCAATCTCCTTAGTTTCTATGTTGCATACCTCCACCACTCTAAACTCTTCTTACCACAGTAAGTTAAAATACCTGTGGTTATCTTCATCAGTTTTACTGAGCTACTTTTTTATACAGCTAAACTTTGAACTAGCATCGCACAATTTCGGAGCCAAGTTCTTCTTCTTTTTCAACAATAATCTCTTTTTTCTAGAGTCAGCCTTCGTCCTAATTGTAGTATTAATTCTTTACTCTTATTTATCGGTACGCATTTACTCTACGTACACTCTCCATAAAAATCGACGGATCGGTCATTTAAGTAACTATTTTCCACTTCTTAAGTTGTTACCTTCCTTTGTAGTTTTATATTGGGTGTTGTGAAGTTATAAACCGCTATTCAACTATTTCTTCTGAAACTTTTTAGAAGTTAACGTGTTAAACTCTGAGTCGTCTTTACAACCAGTTAATGTAACTCTTCTTCTAATTCTTTTATTATTCTTTCGTACAAATGTACGGCCCACCGTGTTACCATTACTCACTGCTTCGCTTCTGTCAGTTAACTGACTCTGGCTCCTTGTGTTAGACTACCGTAAGTTCACGCGAGTTTTTGTAGCCCACGCCTTACTAGTAATCTTTACAGTTTTAAATATTACCTCATGCGACCTAATAATTAACTTTTGGCTTACTAACACAAACTATAGTTACCTTAAAGTTTCTAATATACTTGAGTTAAGCTTTGACTATTCGTATAGTGCTGATTCGACCACATGGGAAGTCTCGCAACCTTGGGCTAATTTTACTGGTTACACGTCTGATATCTGAAACACCTACACATTAACTAATGCCCCCGCCGTTAATTTTTTCTCACTCGAGCTTTCTCAAAATTTCTTCCAAAACATCTACAACCTGGGAGGCGTTTATTCTCACTCCTATCTAAATTTAGAATTACCTCATATAGGTACTCTGAACTTCGTAACACTCTTATTCTTATTTACCGTCAGCAGATTACTCACCACAGCCAATTCCCCACGTATATTATAATTACATTACTTCACACTCCACCATCGTGTTTGGTGACTATTTTTGAGTAGTCCGTAAAATGAACTTCTGCGGCTGAAGACAGGAAAGTCAATTTCTAAGGTTTTTGGACCTGATATCGATAGCGCAGAGTAGTGTGAACAAAAGGTGAAAAGATGAGTAAATAAACTATCCAGTTGAGGTTAGTTGAAAAAAGCTTGAAACTTAGTGTTTAAACTGTTAGAGCTTAAGCAATAGCGTACCTTTTGCATAATGGGCTAGTGAGTTAATATTAAAAGCAAGCTTACGTTACAAGTAGGCACAAAGAAAATACATAAAGTTTTTATTATTAGACCCGAAACTAGTCGATCTAATTACGAGCAGGCCGAAGGTTAGTAGCTGGAGGGCCGAACTCGTGAATGTTGCAAAATTCTGAGAAGACTTGTAATTAGGGGTGAAAGGCCAATCAAGATTAGTGATAGCTGGTTCTCTGCGAAAATTATTTTAGTAGTACGGAGACGGTTAGTTAGTTAAGGTAAAGTAATCTTTGAACTAAGCAATAGAAGATTGAGCAACGTTCTTAGAAACTCTAAATATAGCTAACTGTATGTCTTTAGTCAGACCTATTCGCGCGAAGGTGATAGGTCGAGAGGGAAACAGCCCAGACCATGTGTTAAGGTGTTTAATGATTCTTAATTTGAAAGAAGTAAATTTAACATGTTACTTAGGGGATAGGCTTGGAAGCAGCCATTCATTAAAAAAAGAGTAACAGCTTACTAAGTTAACAGTCCGTAATGATTTAAAACGGTTACGTTAAATTTGTTTCGATAATGTAGAGACTATTAAAGAATCAACCGAAACAGTGGAAGTTCAATGAACTTGGTAGCAGAGTGTTTCGTAGCTTGCTGAAGACTAGTTGTCAAATTAGTTGGAGAGATCGAAATCAATAATACTAGCATTAGTAACGTTAAATAGCGTGAGATTCGCTATCGCCGTAAGTCCTAAAGTTTTAATAACCAGGGAAAACCTTGTTAAGTTGAACGGTCCCTAAAAAATAGACGAAAGTCGTATGTTTGAAGGGTAGTCGATGAATTTAAATTTCACTTTACTTTAAACCTGCACCAGGGCTGTTACAAGCGGCTCCTGTGGGTTCGAGTAAACTAGAAAAAAAATTACCATCCAAAGAATTGTGCATATGTACGAAACTGTGCTATTATGTCAGTGGACAACGTTAATAACGGCACAAGACGTAAATAACGCAGCTTTCGTACATTTCACCTGAAAGGGTATGCACAGCTTTGGGTTTTTGCTAGAAAGCACTCACCGATTAACCATGTGTTGGTTGGTGGGCCGATGGTGGCACCTTATGCGCTAACCGCTATTTGGTATTTGCTATGAAAGTAGTTTCTACCAAACTAGTAGTTAGGAGGACAGTATGTACTCTTCGTGTAGGGCGTTATTATTTGCTTTTTGGCGGACCGTATGAAATCTGACACTGGTGGACGGGTAGAATATACTAAGGCGATGGAATAATATAGTTGAAGGAACTCGGCAAATTAACTCTGTAACTTCGGGATAAGGAGGACAATGAATTAGAATGTGAGATCTAGGTGCCTAAGTTGTAACTGTGCTTGCGATACGTCCAAATCTATTTATAGAAGCACCTTTACGCTTAGGATTTCCAGTTTCCTAGCTTTAGTGGAAAGTGTGGTAGGTCATAACCTAAATTAGCCAGTCATTAGTACTACTTAGTGGTAATAACTACTAAGGTATTACACTTTCCCCTAAGGAGAGAACTCACACTTGATAAGTTGTAACAAAAAAGAGGAGGTGGCGACTGTTTACTAAAAACACAGGACTCTGCTAAATTGTAAAATGATGTATAGAGTCTGACGCCTGCCCAGTGCTGCAAGATAAAATATTACGAGTAAAGCTTGTTGATATAAGTCCCAGTAAACGGCGGCTGTAACCCTGACGGTCCGAAGGTAGCGAAATTCATTGGCGGGTAAGTTCCGTCCTGCATGAATGGCGTAACGACTGCCTCACTGTCTCCA
>Ga0115006_10000321_pt1 | contig 25414 bp, 10 predicted proteins | sample ArcOceMetagenome_3_FD_88943 | JGI IMG/M metagenome (GOLD analysis project Ga0115006, IMG submission 88943) | Marine eukaryotic phytoplankton communities from Arctic Ocean - Arctic Ocean- Svalbard ARC20M Metagenome | ecosystem: Environmental > Aquatic > Marine > Oceanic | place: Arctic Ocean...
AGAGCAGTGACTTTGGAGCGCAGGGGTTGTGGCCGGAGTTTGGGCAGCCTTCGAGGGGGCGGGGGGGGGGGGGGGGGGGGGGGGGGGGGTGGGACGATGGGGGGGGGGGGGGGGTCCCGCGCACCGCAGTTGAGGCGCAGGCACGCCCGCGCGCACTCTTTCGGCCTGGCTGGCGGCGGCGGCGGTGGCGGCGGCGGCGGCGGCGGCGCAGGTGGCACGGGCGGCATACGTGGGTGCCAGCCGTCGTGAGGGTTTGCAGCTGGCAGAGGCGCCCGGAAGCCAGAAGACCACGGAGGCTGCTGCCCGGTGGGGAGCAGCGCAAACGCACTCGCGCCGCCCACGGCAACAAACAAGGCGAGGCAGCAGCAAGCGCAGCCGGCGCCCCCAGTGCTGGTAGCGGCGGCAGGCGCCTCGGTAGGCGCGGCCGCTCTGCTCCCCGGTGCATCGCTCCGCGCTGCCGAGGTGAGCAGAGGCCTGACCGCGCCCTCCTGCCCCCCTGCGTCTTGCTCCAGCGGTACACCAGGGCGGCGCTGCGGCGTCACGGCTGCGGGATCAGGTAGGTGGGTAGGCGGCGGCAGCCCAGTCGCGGGCGTCGAGAGCTGCGGCGTCGAGAGCTGAGCTACCTCGGGGTCAACATCGCTGCACTTGATGGCTGGCCGCGGGACCCACGCGTGTCCATCGAACCAATGCCACGTTGACAGGCTGAGTGACGGCAGTCGAAGCGGGTCTCGCAGCTCCAGGAAGCCAGACTGCGAACCAAGCGCCCCTTCCGGCTGCACCAACCTGCAGGCGGAGGCGTCACTGTGTGGCCCGCGGCGGGTGTGCCGTGTGGCTTGTGTGTGGGGGACTACGGGGCACACCAGCACTCGCCCATGAAGACGAGCCACTTATTCGGTTGCCTCGTGTGCCGCCACGCCAGTTCACCACCTGCAGTCGTCTCCAGGCTGTAGGTGCCCATGTGGCCCGCAGGGCCGGCGTCACTAGAAGGCTCTTCCTCCAGCCTGAGCGCTCGAGGCAGTCTCGGATGCAGCCGCAAAATCTTCGCCAGTGCGTCGGCACTGCGTGATCGAGGAGTCAGGGATGACCGCGAGTCCGGGGTTCTGTCGGCCATGGGCTCCCGTCGAGCCTCGTGCGCAATGTTTGGTTTGGGCAAGTTGAGAAAATCAACGTGCGACCTCTTCGAAGGGGGGAACTAACGGCATGGTCGCGTCAAAGCGGGAAACAATCCACCACCTTTCAACCGAATGAGACACAAAATGCCTCCCCCCGCCCGCCAAGAACACGCCTCCTCTGTGCAGTGGTTCCTACCGAGCGGCCACGCACGGTGCGGATGCCGGTGAGCTCGGTCCCGTTGTGGGCCGGGTCCGGTCCTAAGTTGCGCACTGGGCTCTTGCTGCTTTTGACGAGCCACGGAGCTACGGAGCACCGGGAAGCTCCGTGGGCTCCGTGGGGAGACACATGGATGCAGCACGCTATTGACCTGAGGCCGGAAATCAGGCAAGCCCACGAGCTTCGTGATTCAGTGGAGCACGGGGTGAGCCCCACAGGCGTGGTGAGCGAGCTCGTGGAGGCGTTCCCTGACCCGACCGGCCACAGTCGCACGCGCCAGCGGCGCAGGCTCGGCGTAGCAGCTCCGGCCCTGTGCCCCACGAAGAATGCCGCTGGAGAGGTCATCAGGGACAGCAGCCCCTTCGGCGACATCTTGGATACCGACGAGAGCGGGTCGGGTCAAATCAGCCTCTACGATACCCAAGCGGGGTACGCATCCTCTCTTTTCTGCCAATGGCACATCAGGCCCGCGACGGGATCCGGGCAGATGTCACTGATCTTTGACAAGTTTGATGTGCCGATCGGCTACGACTCGCTTAAGGTATACCAACTGAAGTGCCTCGACGAGGAGTGCACGAAGCGCAACAGGGTTCAAATGCTCTCGTTCCCTACGGGATTCGCCGATGCGGGAAGGCTGCCGCCGCTCGTGTCTCTACAGGAACCCTTTGGTAAGCCGGTGCACATGACGATCCGCTTCACGTCAAGATACGCAAGCGGGTCGTCGGGCTTCATCGCTTCGTGCCGCCCGCATGTCACAGCACCCCACGCCGATGGGCTCCGGCGTCACGGGGGGTGGAGGCGCCGAGGGGGGTGCAGCGGTTTGCGGATTCGGTCGTGTGGAGTGGAGGGGGGAGGGGAGGACGGGAGTGCGATGCGTGGGGAGGGGCCAAGCTTGCGGCGTCTTTGGGCCACCCGCTGCCTGCATGTTGCATGTGCTTTGCCTGGCTGCCTTCGGCCATGGCACCTGTTGCCGGGCGGGGTGAATGTTTGCAAACTGAGCGTGCTCTACACGCGCAGGTACACCTCATCGATGTTTGACATGATGGACGCGTCGCCGATCCTGATGCCGCATACGCTCGCAACCGATTTCTACGTGAAAGGTGCCGGTTTCGACGTCAGGTCGACGCTCTGCTGCAAGTTCAGAGGCCTGGAGGACGGTGTCAACGATTGGTTGATGGCCTACATCTATGCCAACCCTCCGGATGGGTAAGTCATTTGGCCGCCCCCCGAACTTGCATCGCACATTCCGAGCCTCCACGCATCGAGCGGCGCCGCACCCCTGTACTGCCACTGCCGCTAGCTCACACCCTTTACCCCTCATCGTTCCGAACCCAGTTCAACCAACTCGTCCATCGACTGCAAAGCGGTGCTTGGCGACCCCACCAAGTACCAAACTGATATCAGCTTCCTCCGTGATGCGACTGAAACTGATCTGCCAGCGGGTAAGTACGAGCTGACCATCGCGAGAACTTCCTACAAAGAAGATGCCATCACCCCGAATACAGCACAGATCTTCGTGTACGCACCGCCTGCCTACGGCAACGTCACGCCCAGCTATGCGGACTACGGCGACAACGTGACGCTCCCGCTGGTCGGTCTGGATCCGTGGGACACGCTGGACTCGGCAGAGAGAACGCGGTTCCTCACGAAGGGCCTCAGCAACGTCATGCTGCGCTTCGTCACTCCGTTTCAGAGCGCAGGCTCGGAGACGACCAGCCTCATCAAAGTGGCCATCGATGTGCCGGCCACCGTTGTCGCCAATAACGAGACTCTGCCGCTCGACCTGATCTTCTACGTGCCGATGCCCATCGTTGGTGGTGCTCTGCTAACCAACGCCTCGCAGGCGCGGCTGCTCCTGTTCCCTCCAGGGGCCTCCTGCTAGCCCTCCTGTGCCTCTGGCCGCCTCCACCCGTGCCGCCTCCACCCGTGCCGCCTGCGCGCAGATCCACGTCGCACTCAACGGGCAGCAGTACGCGGACACCGGCACCTTCTTCCGCTTCAACGAGTATTGCAGTGGGCAGACTCTCCTCACGGAACCGCGGGGCGTCTTCTACGATCACCCGGTCTCCAGCCAAGGGAGCGGCCCGCCGCGGCCGTACTCGTTCTGCCAGTGGATCATTACCGTCGACATCGCAGATATCATCGCTGACCCCCAGCCGAGCGACGCTCTCAGCCTCGCACTGCAGGTAGTTCGAGCATGCCCTCCCTAAACCCACAGCCACCGCAGCACGCCTGCCGCCGCTGCACGTCTGCCCTGCCGCACTGCCGCGCGTCGTGCCGTTGCACGTGCCATCGCCACCATCTTGCTGTCGCACCACGCGCTCACGTGCTGTGCCCCGGCCGCAGATCGAGCCCGGGTCACTGCTCCAGAACGTGGGCTTCGACTCGCTGACCATCTACAACAGTACCATCAAATCCGCCGCGACCTTGGTCAGGAAATGGCCGGTCGACATCGCCGATGCGGAAGCCGTGCCTGCCGCCTTTGAGTCGAGCAGCAACACAATGCTCATCGAGTTCCAGACCGGAGGCTACAGCGGCAGCGCCGACTCCTACCAAGGTTTTTCGGCAAGGTGCCGAGCTCCCTTGCTCACGCCTACCCTCCCTTCAGCTCCCACCCCATGCGCGCCTCGTGCAAACCACGCGCTCGCCGAACCCAACTGCGGCGATGCCCTTGCAGCGTGCTTCTCGTCTGTCGCTCACGGGCCCGCCTTCGTACTCGCTCGCAGGTACGTGGCCACAGCTACTGGCACCATGTCCACGCTGCAGCTAACGCCTACCGCGGCGTCCGACAACAGCTCGGAGCTGCTCACGATCACCGTGAGCATCAGCCCGATGCTGCAGGGTAGGATTGACGCTGCAGAGGCAGGCGGCAGGCACGCGTACGAATGCAAGTTTGTGTCCAACTCGCTCGCTGGGGTCGAGGCATGCGACGCGCCGCTTGGCGAAGGGGTGGCCACGGTGGCCGCAACAAAGCAGGGCGCCAACGCATTTACGTGCCCCTTGCCCACGTGGGGTCAGGCTGGAACCAACGAGACGGTGGGAGTGGTGCTGACGCGGAATCCAGCCGTGGGCACCGACGAGACCATGCCGTGCACTCGGGGCGACCCGCTTCAGCTCCTCTTCTATGCCAATCCGATGGCGACAAAACTGACGCCATCAGAGGGTGGGGTGGGCACCACCATCATAGTCAACTGCACCGGTATGCTTGACCCGACTGATGCTTCGCTCAGCGAATTCGGCCTGGTTAGCCAATGCCGCTTCGAGCGAAGCACCCTCGTCGACGCCGAGTGGGTTTCCAACACCGAGATCAAGTGCGTGGCCCCGGTGCCGACGGCAGCGGGCCCGAACCCCGTAGCCTTCCTGGAGGTGACGAACAACGGCTACGACTGGACGCCGCCGCTCGACTTCACCTACAAGACCTACTGCGGCCAATCCGTCACGTTCACGCAGTCGGTGGGATCGATTAAAGATCACTCTGGAGCGTTTTCCTCGTTGCCCAACTCGCTATGTGACTTCAGGATCGAGCCGCTCGAGGAGAATGCAGAGGGCGCCATGGTTCTTGCGCCGGGCGGCGTGCAGCTCTCCTTCGACACGCTGGACATTGGCCCCCAGGACGCGGTCAAGGTCTACCGCACCACCGCAACGGGTGAGCTCGAGCTGCTCATAGATGCGGGCGCCTACTTCAACGAGTTCCGAACCACCCCGCCCCCATCGATGCTCAAGAGTCGCAAAGCAGGCACTGACTTTCACGGCCTGCCCGCGGTGATCACGTACCGCACGGGGCCCATCACGTTCACATCTGGCGTCAGCGTCAGCTACGTCTCTCTCTCGGGTTATAGGGGAGCGAATGGGGAGATGATCTACTGTCCCCTGCCGAGCCTCAACTGCCCGGCCGTGATCACGAACACTGGCTTCAGCGTGAACGAGGCATCGATCAGCGCCAGCCGGCTGCAGGTCGGGGCGCTGGCCTCGTCCTCCGTGCAAGTGGGCGGCATGGCGATGCACTACATCGAGGTGGCCGCCCCCGCCGACAACGAAGACAACGATGACTACCGCATCATCGAGGTCGAGGTCCACCTCGTCAACCCATCGTCGTCTGTCACAGTGCTGGTCATGGAACAGCCCTATCTCGTCTACAGCACGGACTTCGCGACAGACCCGGAAACGGGCGATTGCCTCGACACCACGCTCGGCGCGCAGTTGGACGTTTGCCCCAATGGAGACTTGGACCTGGACAGAGAGCAGGCAAACACTGTGGCGGAGGGCTACGTCAGCGGCGGCAAGGTCCGCCTCGCCTACTGTGTGATGCCGCGGGAGAATCGAACCACTGACCATCTTCGGCTGGCTGTCGCGGTGTATGGCGACTCTGCGGCGGGTGAGGAGGCCGCTGATAGCGTGATCGCGTACAAAATCGAGTTTCGCGACCTCCCGATGCCAAAGCTCGAGGCCAACCTCGACTTCATGGCCTACGATGGCTCCCTCGTCTCAGAAGACAATGGCGGCGCAATCGGCTGGATGGTCGCAGATGACAAGAAGATCATGCAGGTAATGGCCAGTCGGGTAGGAGCGAACCTAGGCAGCCTGCTCATCCAGCGCGGTGCATGCCCGACCCGAAGCGACCACCTCTACAGCATGCAGCCGAACAGCGTGGGGTCCTATGGTGTTTCGGTCGCCGACTGCAACAGCACGTCTGCGGGTTGCAAAACGTCTACCGCAAACGGTGTAGACGTGCTGTGGTTTGTGGGCCTGCTCTCTACTGCTGGGCAACAAGTGGTTGCTGGACTGAACCAGTCCCTGACCTCCAGGGTGAAGATAGACGCGGCGAATGATGGCCATGGCTTCTCCGCGCTGTGCAGTGGCGCAGACACACCAGACGTCTACACCGACTCCACCTGTGGCGGTGTTCAGTGCACCCACTTGCTGACGCCTAGCCAGACCCACCACTTCGTTGCGAGGGACGTCGATCCGCTTCGGGTCCTCAAGGTCGACGCGTGCGTAACGGTAGACCAAAGTGATGGCGCTTTGTGCTTGCCAGAGAACGAGCTTGGGGCAGACCATCAGCTCGCAATCTCTATCTCCCCAATGCAGGCGGGCTCCGCAGGGTGCTTGGACGCCGACACTGCTGGTCCGGGTTGGCCGGACGCGACGTTCGCCGATGCCAGCCCGCGCGGCGGCAGTGTCGACGGTGTTACCCAGTGGCCGTTCCAGGGGCACTACCGGCTGAGTAGATGCACGGGTGGATTCGATGGCAACTGGCTCGTGTCGGTCACGGCGCGAATCGGCAGCTCTAGTGCCTTTGTCCCCTACAAGCTGTCAATCTACTACCAGGGTGCCCCGTCGACCATCGACCTTTCCAACACGCCCGAGATCGAGGTCACAACGTACGCCGGCGACTGGAGCTACTTCGTCGTGCAGGGCGTGAGCTCCGACAACGAGCTTACTGTCAGGCTCTCCATGCCGATTGGCCAGATCAAGCAAGGTGGGGCCGTCGACCAAGCAGCAGTCGAGCTGTACCTGAGTGACATACAGTGCCCCGACCCAGAGCTTCAGGATCCGGCCAACTATACTGCAGTGACGTATCCCGTCCTGTCCACAGCGGGAGAACCGGAGCAGCGGCTGATGGTGACCCGCACGCTCGACCCGCCCGAGAACTGCTCGGCCTCGGCGGAGGCCACGACGAAGACACTGTACGTCGGCGTGAAAGGAGCGAGCAGTACTTTGCTCAAGCCAGACGGCAGTAAGTTTAGGCTCACGCTGAGCTCGAGCTCGTTGAAGATGATGGCCGGTGAAGCGCGTACCGTTGCAGTGCAGGGAGGCGGCTACGTTGTCTTGGAGGTCGAGGTCCAAACCGTCTACGGCCTCAACGTGCAGGCGCAGGTGTCGGAAGCGGCAGGGACAATCACCACTGACTCACTCAACCTGATCATGATGCCAAAGGTGGACCGCGACGAAGTCACGTGCGGCGCGCCCATTCTTATGAATAAGCTGACGGACCCCGCGGCGGTCGCTGGCGCCACGCAACCGGGGCAGAGTGCGCTGCCGCTCGTTCTGTCGCGTGGCACGGTCGACAACGACGGCGTCATGACGCTAGCCCTCAGTGTCGTTGAGAGTCCGGCCTGCGCGAACAAGGTCGCCGTGGAAGGCGAGTATGAGACTTGGTACATTGCGCTCCGCGTACCTGATGACGGCCCAACACTCGTGTACGCCAACCTACTTGTCACAGAGTCGCCCAAGGAGTTCTTGGCTACCGACACCAAGGTGGGCAACCTGCTCAAGGCCCAGTGGGCCCACTTCGAGGTCAAGACGGTAGGCGAGGGCACGATCTCGCTCAACGTCGATACCACCTGCTTCGGCACTTGCCTCGAAACTGAAGCGTGGAAAGCTTCGCTCATGCTTGTGGCCAAGAGTGACACAGCCACGGGCTGCCCCAACGACGAGCCCACCGATACCGGCAACCTGCAGAGTGCGACGGGGGACAAGGCTGTCTTCATCCCAGCCACCAACAGCTTGCGATTCTCCATCAACCTGTGCACGAGCGCCGGTAGCACGTATCGCATCGGCATCCGCGGCATGGGGGGGGTGGACGCCGCCGGGGTCCCTTTTGGAGACTACCCTGCGCCCTACGAGGGCGGCGGAACGGACTACCGGATTTCATCGTCCTCAGTGCCGCAGGCCAACATGGCCACGTTCACCGTGGGCCAGGTGCTCTCAATTTCCATGTCCAACGGCGAGTGGCAGTACCACTATCTCGAGATGCCCGACCCCACCTGCGCCAGTAGGGCGGAGGGCTGCCTGAAAGGGGTCAACACCAAGGGCCAGGCGGAAAACTGCATCATCGTGAATGACGAGAACGTGGAGGTCGTGCGCGACGAGTGCAAAAACAATGCCAACTTCCCGGCCGATGTCACGCTGACCACGAGGGGCGTGGGCGGTGCCGTTAAAGATGGCGTGCAAATGTACGCCGCAGTCGGCGATTGTGGCAGCATAAACAATGAAGACAACCGGGTCCCGAGGGTAGATGGCACGTTTGTGCAGGAGTACAAGTCCACACGGCTGCTCAATGAGTACCTGTTGTCGCAGGTCAAGGCCATCCGTGACCTCGACCTCGACCCGTTGAAGGTGGCGTGCAACCGTGGGCAGGTGATCTCCTGCGTCCAGTGCGCCAAGCGATCCAACACCGGCACGTGCGACGACCCGTGCTGCTTCTCGCCCAAGATTTACGTCGGTCTCAACGGCCAGCCGGCCATTATCACGGGTACGAGGGCAGACTATGAGCTCGTGCCGTCGCTCCTGTGCCAGGGTGGCTACAAGCAAGCGGGAGGCACGTATGCTGAAGCGTGCGAGGAGTGCGAGCCGGGAAAGTACTCTCCCGGCGGCCAGACAGAGTGCACCAACACCCCGCCCGGATACTACTCCCCGGGCGGCGAGCCGGCACCGATACCTTGTGATCCAGGCTCCTTTTCGGACGTGGAGGCCGCGGAGGTGTGCACGGCATGCGACCTCGGTAAGTTTCAGGCCATTGCCGGCAAGAAAGAGTGCGACGATTGCCCGGAAGGCACGTACAACGTCCGAACAGGCCAGACAGAATGCATTCCCTGCCCCGACACGTTCACCTCGCAGAAAGGCTCGCTGGCGTTGAGGCAGTGCTTCTGCCAGGTGAATTTCTACAAGACGAACATGCAGAATGCGGAGTTCGAGAACGACAAGTGCCTCAAATGCCCTCTCAACTCGGTCTGCCGTGGCGGCTGTGAGAGCCCACCCTCGGCAGGCAAGTGCTCTGACGAGCCTTGGATGCCGGATGTGGACCGTCAAACAAAATTGCAGCTCTACGGCTCTCTGTTGTTCATCCCCAAAGCCATGCCGTACCCCACCGTGGGCTACTATCAACAGCTGGCCCTAGAGTTCACCTCAGGCCCAATGGGCATCTTCGCTTATGATGGCGTGTGCGAGCGCGAGGGGCAAGACGCATGCTGGTGGCCGTTCATTGACCCGTTGACCAAGGAAATGCTCCCCATGGTTTCCTCTGGCCACGTGCTCATCCCCAACAAAAAGGTATACCACAACGGTCAGGAGTTTGACCAACCGTGGTGGCTCAATGACTTCAAGCTTTCGTACCCCATTGCGGCGACGTTTTTCGAGACCCAGCCCGCAGCCCTGGACGAGGGGCTCCTTGGCTTCGGCAAATCGCTCCAGTGTGAAGAGAAGTATTGGACATACGCAGATGGTGTGGCTGGTGTTGGGTGTGACACGTGCTTGACCGGAGCAGGTTTGTATTTCCTCCAGGCGGGCAAGTGCACTGCGTGCCAACAAGGGTTCAGCATCGAGTTGATTATTCTCGGCATCATTTGCTTTATTCTCCTTGGAGCGCTGCTGGTTGTCCTGTCCAAGATTGGTTTCAACTGGGCCGCGATTTCCATCTCTATCAACTTCCTGCAGGTCAGCGCCATCTTTGCAAACTTTTCCATCGAGTGGCCAGAGGAGGTGCTCGCGCTGCTCGCCATGTTCAAGCTCTTCACAATCGATGTGGACGCCGTCAACACTGAGTGTGCCGTAGGACGCGTCTCGTACTTCGAGAAATGGATCATCATGGTGCTCGCCCCGTTTATTGTCGTGGGCATGCTCTCCAGCGTCTCGAGTACGGTGAAGTCGGCCAACTGGATCATGGGCAAGACCCGCTTCCCCGTGTGGACCAAGCGCAAGCTGTGGAGGCTTCTGAAGCCGCCGATCATCGGCAACGACGCGGCTGAAGACGATGAGCTGGCGGTCAAGATCTCCAAGAAGCTCAGAAACGGCCGGCGGAAGGCCTTCTTCAAGGTCCTCTCCATCTTGACCAAGCCCATCCCGCGTGCCCAGCTAGAGACGTTGGAAGACGCGATCTTCAACGCGTTTGTGACATTTCTTTCGGTCTACTACATGACGGGTGTCAAGCGGTCCCTCGAGATCTTCCGATGCATCACCAAGAATCCCGAGCTAATGGACGCGACGAATTGCCCAGACTTTAACGCTGGCGACGACACACTGAGGCTCATCTACACGAAAAAGATTCTCTTTGCAAGCGATGGCGCCGGTGAGGTCGTGTGCTCGCTGTACAACTACACCACGTGCAATTTCGAGCCAAGACCGGGTCCTGGGCCGCCGACGCAGGGACTCTTCAAGTTTTTCCCCTTGCCGCTGATTGGGAAGACGACCATTAACTCCCCGAGCTACACCATTTTGCAGTACATGGCCACGTTCTTCACCATGCTATACGGGGTCTGCATCCCGCTCTTCATCTTTCTCGCGCTCACGCAGGGCAAGCACCAGCTCAATCACTTGAGCTTTGGCCGGCGCTATGGATACCTCTACAAGCGGTATGAAGTGCAGTACTTCTGGTGGGAGTGCACCGTGATGGTCCGCAAGTCGGCGCTCTCCGTCGTCGACATCTTCGTTGGCCTCGAAAACGGCGCCTACCTACCGGGGCAGCAGGCGGTGGCCGGCATGTGCGTCGTGGTGACGTTTCTGCTCCTGCAGGCCGCGTTCACGCCCTACAGCGAGGGGCATCTCGACGCCCTGGAGAGCATACTACTCTTCGTCAACTACAACTTCCTCTTCATGGGGCTGTGCAGCTACGCGATCTACGTCTCGTCTCCCACAGCCGATGACAAGGACATGCAGTGGATCCTCACAATCTGCATGACCTTTATCCTCATCATGGGCCTAATTTTCCTCATACTCTTCCTCTCGCTGGACTTGACGCTGCAGATGGTGCGGTTGTACTTCCGCTACATCGAGGGCGAGGGTAAGTTCGGCAAGAGGCAAGAGCTGGTGCTCCAGGACCTCGATAAGGAAACGCGGCGCCTGCAGGAATTGGGCGGAAGGCTGCTTGCCCCAAATCAGCGCCAGCTCTTCCAGAAATGGCTCAATAATGCTGCCAGCGACGACGAGAAGCTCCTGACCAAGGCCGCCTTCACTTCCCTGATGCACTACCTGAGAATGCACAGCGATCACTCGATGCCGTGGCTGATACAATATTCGGCAAATTTGCCACTGCTGGGTGGGTACATCACGTGGGCCTACAAGAAGCAGCACGAGTTCTGGCTGAATGAAAAGAAGAAGAGAAATCAGAAGCTTTCTAACATATCCAAATCCTCGGAGTCGGGTGGTCAGAGCAGCTCAAGGCTCTCCGGTGCGGCATCACCAACTCCGGAGTCTTCGAGCCTGAGAGCGACTTCGGCCGGAAGTTTCATCCAGAGAAAGGGAGATTCGATAGCGAAAAAGGTTGGGGGGCTTGGGGCAAAGGTTGGGGGGCTTGGGGCAAAGGTTGGGGGGCTTGGGGCAAGACTCCAGTAACGATGCAGGGGCCCAGTGTCAGATAGGCCGGCTCGTTCTCGTCCATCCTGTCCCGTATTAATACGTATAAATAATAAAAAGTCACACACTTAGATTCTTCTAGAGGAACTATAAGAACACTTTTTAGAAAGCACACCTTCACGCAACAAAGCGCGCGGTACGGTATAAAGCGCTGGACCTGCAGGAGCCTCGCGCAGCCTCGCTGTCTGAGTGCTGAGAAGCGATCAAAGATAAGCTATCGGAGCGGTGTGTAGTGTTCTGGTCAACACGCGCACGCAGCTACAGTACAGCTGCAGATTACAAACGCGCTGCGGCCATCTGTAGCTCCTCCACCCGAGCAATCGCCTGTTGGCGCAGCTCGTCGCCTGGGCCGTGCGTCGCCTCCAGGGCCTGCGCGCACGCCTGCATCGTGGCGAGTGCCGCGCGCACGTCGCCGCACGCCCCGTGGAGGTCGGCGAGAGTGAATCGCTGCAGCGCCAGCAGCGGGTGGCGCGGGCAGTGGGAGAGCGCCGCTTCCAGAAACTGCACCGCGTTCCGGCAGCACTCGCGCGCCTCTGCCACCTCCCCTCTTGCCAGCGCCAGGCCGAGCGCAGTGCCCTCTGCCGAGTACCGCACCAGGCTGCACGGGTGGCAGAGGCGGCGCAGCGAGCTGAGCGCCTCCTGCACCAGCTCGGCCTCGCGCTCGAGGTCCTCCTCCGCCGCGGCCTGCTGCAGTAAGCTGAGCGGCCGCTTGAGCTCCGCCTCGCTGCCCTGACCCGCCCCGCCCGTCATCAGATCATCGACGCTCCGCCCGTCGTGCGAGAGGCCGTCCACGCAGCGGGCGCAGCGACACACGAAGCCGTAGCCCTCCGCAAGCACCCGCTGGCGCACCGCCGTCGGCTGGCACAACTCGACGTACGAGTGGCACAGTTCCGTGCCGGCGGCCACCTCGCAAAGGGTGCGCACCTCCACCCGATTGCCATCGTACGTGAGCACGCAGTTGGGCGCGCAGCTGTGGTTGAGCAGCGCGGTGGTGGGGTAGCACGCGGCGCCGACCACGTGCAGGAGCGAGTCCAGCACGCCAAAGTTGTTTGCCCTGAACGCCGCCAGCAGGCCGGCCGCCCGGGCGGCGGTCACTCCCGGCGGCACCAGCCCAAGCGCCACCGCCTTGCTTCCCAGAGCGAGGTCGGAGCCCAGCGCAGGGCCAGGCGCGAGGTCGTCGAAGCTCTGCGCCACTGGGCCGTTGGGCTCGGCGTGCCGCCGCCAGAGGCACCGCCCTGCAAGCAGCAACTCTGCCACCACAGCCTCTTGCTCGGCCTCTGCCAGCCGTGGCATGGCTGCGCACTCGTGCTTGTGCGATGGCCAGTCGGCGCCCTGGCACGTCGCATTGCAGTACCGAGCGTGTCGGCAGCGAGAGCAGCGCAGCAGCGGCTGACGTTCGGCTGCGGCACGAAAGCAGTGGGCACAGCGCTTCGACCACTGATGCTGCAGGAGACAGGCCGCAAAGGGTGCGCCCGAGAAAGGCGTGGCGAAATGGCCTACGGGCAGGTCGGTAGCTGCAATGGCGCAGCGGCCTCGGCCTTCGCGAACCTCTGTCGATGTCGACATCGGTGCTCTTGCCGACTCTCCGCTCCGCGCTCGGCTCGACGCTCCACTCGTGGCGAGCGCGTGCTGGGGGGACCAGTCACGGAACTCAGACGGATAAGATAAGATAAGATAAGATAGATAGATAGATAGATAGATAGATAGATAGATAGATAGATAGAAGATCAGATACGATACGCAGCACGTTGCGGAATTGTGTAGCGTCGCGAGTCGTGTAGCGCGTGAAACGCTGAAACCTAACCATCTTATCTGATAATGATATTCTCTCAAGAAACGATAAGATAAGATACGCGATACTGTATAAGGAGGGTCTATGATATAAAGATTGATAAGATAACCTTTGTGTCTGGGTGTGAGGGGCCCAGGCATCGCGGAATTGTGTAGCGTCGCGAGTCGTGTGTAGCGCGTCGTGAAACCCAACCATCTATAGCTAAGATAAGATGGTTGAGTTTCATTTATAGCTTATTAGAGTATGCTGGCATGCAATAAAATAACAGTCCAACCGCAGACAGGGGGAGGCCTATTAAACCGCGCACGGCGGCAGACGGCACGCGCGGCCTGCAGAGCCGCCACTAGCTGGGAGGAGGCGAACGCTTGACGCGCTCCCATTGGAAAAGGCACAGATCGAGACCCCCAATGGACAGCAGCTGATCACCGGCCCACCTGCACGCCAGCGCCGACGAGGCGTGACCGTAGAAGCTGCTCCGGTTGGGCTTGCCTTTCTCGGGCTGCACGCACGGGTAGCGGTGAAGGTTGACGCCGCCCGTGGCGTCGACGGTGGCGAGCAGCGTGCCGTCGGGGCTGCGGTCCACGCCGTTGATGCCCGTGCCATCGGCCCTGCCCAGGAAGATGCCCTGGCAGTGCCAGCCGAGCGTCACGCCGAAGGAGGCCCAATCGAGGTCGCGGCACGCGGAGGCGTGTGCAATCTGCTGGCCGGACGGCGCGTCCCAAAAGCGTAGCTCGTGCCCCAAGCAATTGCTGCGCAGCACGCACGAGTGCGCGTCCCAGTCGAGGTGCCTGTTGGTTAGAGGTCGAGAGGCGCTGAGCCCTCCCGAGGCCCTGGGCGGCCTGGGCTGCGCCCTCGGGTTTGGAGGCGTGCCCTGTGCCTTCGGAGGAGCCAAGCGGGCCGGTGGAAGCGCCGCCGTTCTCGGGGGCAGTGGAGCAGTGAACTACCGCTCTCGACGTCTCGACGTCGGAGGCGCGTGATGGCGGACGAGTGGCCGCAGCACCGCTGGCTCGGCGCGTAGCCGCGCTCGCTGTCGTACAGGTAGATGACGGCGTCGGCGCACCCCACGGCCAGCCACTGCCGGTCTGGCGAGAAACGGAGCTCGGTGATCCGCCGCGCCGGGCCGCCGCCGCTCGCACCCTCCGGCGATGGTGCGTACGCATGCTCGGCCGTGGGGTGGAGGGCCGTCTGCCGCGCGTCCTGCGCAAGCGAAAGGCGGTGCACCTGCCAGCCGCCGCTGGCAGTGCCAACGGCAAGGCGCAAGCTGGCACCGTCGCTCTCCGTCTCCTGGTCGAAGCCGAGCGCGGTCACGGCCGCCGCCGCGTGCAGTGGCCCTAGCGGCAGTTGCCGACGCGCCTGCAGACCCCATAGCCGCACGCACGCATCGTCGCCGCCGGTGGCGACCAGTGCGCCGCGCGGCGCCACCGCCAGCGCGCGCGCCGCGCCGCTCTCGCCTGCAATGGCCTCGACGCTAGCGGGGCACCCACCGGGCGGGCGAGCCGCGTGGCCACGCGTGACGAAGCGTGCGGCGCCCTGTAAGGGGATATGCACGAGCTCCGAAGCGCGGCTACCGAGCACGAGCCCCGCCTCGGCGTGCCAGCTGAGCGCGCACAGCCGCGGCGGCGCCGCCGCGTGATCGCGGCCGCTGCTCCGCTCAAAGGCGCCGAGCCCCGCGCTGAGCGCGTCGGCCACCGGAAGCGACACCAGGGGCTCGAGCGTCAACACGCGCCACATCCGGACCGCGCCGTCCTTGCCACAGCTCAGCAGCGTCGCCCCACCGCCCTCCACAGGCCCCACCACCAGCGCATTGATGGGCCCATCATGCGCTCCCTGCCGCCTTGCCGTCGTCACCTTGCCGTCCTCGACGCCCGTGCCGTGCTTGTACTGGTGCAGGTTGCCCTTGTCGCTCCCGACCGTCACAGAGGATGCGTCGGCACACACGGCGAGCTGCGCGGCAACCTTCTCTCGCCCGGCCAGCTTGAGCGGCACGCTACTCACATCGCTGGCGCGGCCGGCCGCAGCACCACCCGAGCTGGCGTGGTGCTCTACGCGAAAGATGCGGCCGAAGCCCTTGCCCACCGCCACAAACGCCGCCGAACCTGGCGCGCACTGCAGCGAGCACAGGGCGTAGACCGGTTCCTTGTGGGTTTGCACGTGCGCGAGCGCCCTGCCGTTGGCCCAGTCCCACAGCACGACAAGGTGGTCGTCGTCGTTGCCAACGGAGCACAGGACGTCGCCGCTCGCGTCAAAGGCGAGCAGCGTGATCGACCGCTGGTTGCACCCCGTGAAGACGAGGGGCCCCGCCAGCTTCTGCTCAGGCTCCGCCGCGTCCCACACGAAGATGGTCGGCTTGTGCACCACGCCCTTTCGCCGGAAGGCCTTCTGGCCGCTCGCCACCACGTGCCTGGCCCGTGCTGGGCACCACGCGGTGGCGACGCACAGCACGTCGTCCTCGTGCGCGCGGAAGTGGCGCTGCGTGTCGCGCGCCACGTCATGCACCACCACCACCGCCGCTGCCGGGTAGACGAGCGTGCTCGGCGACGCCCACAGCGCGCCGCAGCGCGTGTCGAACCCACGGAAGCCGTACACCCACCGCAGGGCCAACTCGTCCCCCGGCGGGCTCGGCTCGTCGGGGGGTGGGTTGGTCGGCGCGAAGATAGCTGCTCTCCACGGCTTGAGTGCGCCCAGCTCCTCGCCCGTCGCCGCCGCCTCCTCCACAAACACGTCGTCGTCGTCGTCGTCGTCGTCGTCGTCACCGCCGCCGCCGCCCGGCAGGCACGCCTTCTCCTTCCACTTGAAGCCGCCACCGCCCGTCTCGACGTCGCTGTCGTCGTCGTCGTCATCCGACCCTTCCTCCTCGGCCTCCTCTTCCTCCTCCCCCAGCCCAGCGCTCCCGCTGCGCACGCGCCAGACAAAGGTGCAGAGGTCCTCGCCTCCCACGCTCAGGACGTAGCGGTCGTCGTGTGAGAAGCGCACGGCACTCAGCACACCCGCGTGCCCCTCGTAGGCGTAGCTCAGCGCGACGGCGCCCACAGCGCAGTCGGCACGACGGAAGAGGCGCAACTTCTGCTGCTCATCGCCTGTCGCCACCAGCTCCACCGCGCCGGTGTGGCTGCAGCACAGCGAGCGCACACACGGCTCAGCGCCCGCGCCAGCGGCGTCCCCATCTACGCCCTCGCCGCCCTCGCCGCCCTCGCCGCCGCCGCCAGGCGCCACGGCGGGTTCACTCAAGTGCACGGCCTGCGTCTCTCGCGAGTAGAGCAGGCTCTGTGCGGCCGACCACTCCGGCAGTGCGTTCGAGTCCGACGCTAGCGCCGTGAGCTGCTTGGGTGCGAGCTCCTTGCCCGCGTCGTCCCAGTATCGCAGCTGCAGCTCGGAACAGTTGCTGCGCAGGCACGAGCTGTCTGGGCTCCAGCCCAGCTGGTTGACACCGCCGCTGTGGCCCCGGCAGGTGGCGACGGGTCGGTACGGTGGGGTAGTCGTCCCCTCGGTGCCACGTACGACATGCAGCCGGATGGTACCGTCGCTCACGCCCACCGCCAGCAGCCGAGCGTCTGGCGAGTAGGCCAGCGCAAGCACTGCAGCGCCGCCGCCTGCGCCGCCATCACCGCCGCTGGCGCTGGCGGGTACGGCGGCGCGCTCGAGCAGCAGCTCGAGGGGCTCCGCCAGCAGCACGGCGAGCGCGCCATCCGCGCAGCCGAGTGCGAGATGCTCACCGTCAGGCGAAAAGGCCACGCTGCGCGGCGCCGAGCGCAGCCGCCGCGCCGCGAGCAGCCCGTGCGGCCGCAGGCTCCAGAGCTTAACCGTGCCATCGTCGCCCGCCGTCGCGTACCGCGGCTGCGATGGGTGCTCGGCGAGTCCCCGCAGCTGCATCCACTCGCGGCCCGCGCCGCCGCCCCGCGCCGCCGCGCCGCCCGCCGCCTGCGTGGCCTCACCCTCCGCGTCGGCCCACCCTCCCGCGTGGCCTTGCGCGAGCAGCGCCGGCGTCTCGGAGCCTTCGCGCAGCAGCACGCGTAGCACGGCATTCTGCTGCGTGCCGATGAGCAGCTGCCCTACACGGCTCGGCCGCGCCTCGCCGCCGCCCGGCGCGCCACCGCTGCCGCCCTCGCCACCGCCATCGCCCTCGCCCTCGTCACCACCGCCCTGCCAGCACAACGCGGTCACGCGCACGCCGCCGCGACGCGGCGTCAGGCGGGGTCGGCCGCGCGCATCGAGCAGCTTCTCACGGCAGAGCTGGTTGAGGTCGATCCGTCGAAGCACGTGGTACGCGGCGTGCCACAGTAGCACCACGCCGTCGGCCCCACCCGTTGCGAAGCCCGAGCCGTCGTTGGCCGGCGTGGCGCAGCGCGCGATGCTCTGCAGCGGCCCCTCGTGCGCGCGCAGACGCCGCCACAGCCGCGTCTCGTGCCACACGTAGAGGTTGCCGCGCCGCGTGCCCGTGAGCACGCGCCCATCGGCGTTGACTGCGACGCACGGCAGCGACTGCAGCTCGCCCCTCGCGCCGAAGAGCGCCTTGCGCCATCGGAGCGGTACGCCGCGTGCCACCGTGCCAAAACGCAGCTCCCGCTCGCCGCACACGACGATCCGCTCCTCGGCCCCGCCGCCCGCACCACCGGCTGGCACCTCGCCGCCCGCACCACCGCCCGCGCCCGCGCCTGCGCCCGCGCCTGCGCCCGCGCCTGCGCCCGCGCCTGCGCCCGCGCCTGCGCCCGCCCCTGCTGGCGTGCCGTTGGCGGCAGCGGCGACGGCGGCGGCGGCGGCGGCGGCGGCGGCCGGGGCGGGGGGGCGATCGCCGAGGCGCGGGAGTAGGAAGGCGACGCCCAGGACCTCACGCGGCGACGAGGTGGCCTTGAGCAGCAGCGTGCCTTTGACGTACCGCCTCGGTGGCTCGCCTGGCTTGGGCGGCTCGCGCTGCCGCTGCCACTCCCACAGCGCCACCGAGTGGCCGGCGTCGAGCCCGGCGGTGAGGACGCGGCTGCCGTCGGGTGAGAAGGCCACAGCGGTGACCGCGTGCTCATGCACGCCGCCGAGGCGCGTCGGCGTCGCCTCGAGGTCTGTAGCGCCCCACACAAGTGCGTAGGCGGGGCAGGCCTGGCCGCGCACGGCGAAGGCCTTTTGGCCGGACACGAAGAAGTCCGAGCTGGGGTGCGCGGCCAGGCACAGCACGTCGTCGGTGTGCTTGCGGAAGAAGCGCTGCCGGCGCCGCCCCTCCTTCTCGTCGAGGCTGAGCGGCGCGCCCTGCGCCTTGGCGAGCCTGAGCAGCACGACCACCGCAGCCGCCGGGTAGACCGCCTCGCCCTGCTTGGACCACGCCACGTTGTTGAGGCAGTCGTGCCCGCGGTAGCCGTGCACCCACGCCAGCTCGGCCCGCTCGTCGGGCGCCTTGCCTGGCGCTTTGCCTGGCGCCTTGCCAGCATGGCCGCCGGGCGCGCTGCCGCTACTCGCAACCTGCTCGAGCTCTTGGACCGTGCGGCGCCACGCCGGCAGAACGCGCAGCCGCTCGCCTCGGTTGGCGCCGCCGCGCGCTGCCGCCGCCGCCGCCACCGAGAAACTCGCCGCCGCGTCCGCGCCGCTCAACGCGCCGCCGCCGTCGTCACGGACCTGCTGCGTGTGCCGCGCGCGCATGGCGCGACCCTCCTCCGCGTCGGAATCGACCTCGTCCAGCTCACGCTCGCCCGCCTCGTTCCAGTGGCGCCATAGCAGCGTGCAGCCGTCGCGCGCCACCGAGAGCACGAAACGGTCGTCCCAGCTGAACGCCACCGCCTCGACCGCCGCGCAGGACCCGGCGCAGTACTTCCGGTGGCCCGCGCCGGTGGCGCGCGCGGGCGCGCGGAAGAGCGCGAGGCCGCCGGCCGCGTCGCCGCACGCTAGCATGTCGCCCTCCGGCGAGCGGGCGAGGCAGCGCACGTGCGCCGCTGCGGCGCGCGCCGGCCACACGCCCTCCGCGCCCCACGCGACGGGCACGGTCGCGCTCGCCCAGCCCATGCCCTCGCTGGCGCCAAAGTCCGTCGCCTCCGCCGCCGCCGCTGCCCACGGCTGGCGCGCCGCCGCGTCCCACACCGCGTGCACGCCCGCGTCGCAGCCGCTGCGCAGGTGCGCGCCGTCGCAGGCCCAGTCGAGACTCGTCACGCCACTACGGTGTGCGGGGCTGCCGCCCGGCATGGCAAGCACGCCGAGCGGCGCGTACCGTTGGGCAGGGTCGAGCAGGTAGAGACGCCCGTCGCCCGCGCCCACGGCGAGGCAAGCGCCGCTCGGAGAGAAGCGCAGCGCCGTCGCGCCGCCCCGCACGCGCCCCGCCGCCCGGCCCGCCGCGCCCCGCTCAGCGGCCTCGGCCTCGGCCTCGGCCTCGGCGGCCAGCGAGCGCTTGCTCAGCAGCGTGAGGTCGGCCGCCCGCAGCACGTAGACACGCGGCGCGTGCGCGGCGCCGCACACGACCACCTCGCCCGCCGGGTCGATGGCCACTGCGGCGCACGGCAGCGCGAGCTGTTGCAGCGCCAGTAGCTGCAGCCCGCCGCTGCCCGCCTCGGGCACGCCCCACAGCCGCGCGAAGCCGTCGGCCCCCACAGTGGCGAAGCGCATCTTGTGCGGGTGCGCTGCAACGGCGTGGCGCCGGGCCACCGCCTCCGCCCACGCGCCCGCCGCCACCGGCTCGCAATCGCCACCGCGCGCCGCGCGGGCGTCACCTACGCCTGCGTTCGCTGCCTCGACACCACATAGCTGTGCGGGCTGGCGAGCCCGGCGACGCGTGTGTGGGCGCTGCAGCGGCTCGGCCGCGGCGTTGGCGCCGGCGCCGGCCGTCGCCGCTGGCACAGGCAGCAGCAGCAGTTCTGACCGTGCCGTGGCGACGAGCAGCCGCCTCTGGCCGTCGGCGCCGGGGTCCGCTTCGGGCTCGAGCCAGCAGAGAGAGCGCACAGCGGGGAGGCCGTCGCCGCCACTCACGGTGAGCGGCCGGCCAAGCGGATCGAGCAGCGTCTGCAGCGCGGCGCCCAGCTCGACGCGGCGCAGCCGCACCGCGTTTGCGTCCCACAGCACGAGGGTGTCGTCGTCGCCTGCGAGAGAATGCGTAGGGCTGCGGCCTCACACACCTAGGGCTGCGGCCTCACATGCACGCCTGGCGCAAATAACACTCTGCACAGGGTTGCCGCCTCGGTGCAAAAGGGCTGCAGCCATGCCTCTTGGGTGCAGGGCTGCAGCCTCAAGGGCCGCTGTTTTGGCGGGAGGCGTACCGCCCGAAGCGAAGCCACCGTCAGCGCACAGCGGCTGCAGCTAGGGCGCGCAGCGCGCCCACGTGCGCCTGCGTCCGCCGCAGCAGCTGTGCGGTGCCCCAGACCTGCAGCTCGCCCTGGCTGCAGCCGCTCACCAGCAGGCCGTTGCGCAGTGCGGCGAGCGCGCGCAGCCGGCCGGTGGGCTTGCCGTGGCGGCCGAAGCTCGCGATCTCCGCCGCTTCGAGCGCGGGCGGCGATAGAAGCAGCAGCGAGTGGCGCCCCAGCACCGCCAGCCGCGCCGCCGCTGGCCGCACCGCCGGCTGCCACGCGAGGGCGCGGCACGGCCCACCCGCGAGCAGCGCGACGGTCGCCACCGCCGTGCCGGTGCGCCAAAGCCAGGTGCACACCATCTGGCGCACGCCTGCCTCAGAGCGATGGCCAGCCTCTGCTCGCCATGCCATCGTCTGCCGCGCGCTGAGGCAGGCGAGCGTGTCGCCGCTCTCATCGAAGGACAGCCCACCGGCCTCGGGCGGCAGCTCACACCTCAGGTTGACGAGCAGCTCGCACGTGGCGGTGTCCCACACCAGCACCTCGCCCTCGCCCCCGCCCCCGCCACCGCTCTCGCCCCCGCCGCCGCCGCCGCGAGCGGCAGCGCTCGCAACCAGCCGGCCCTCAGGGTGGACCGCGAGCGCCACCACGCCGCCAGAGTGGCCGCCAAAGTGGCGCTGCGCCGCCGCCCTTGGGTGGTGCACCACGCATAGCCCGCCCGCCGCGTACACAGCCTCCCGCCCGCCCGCACACGGTGCGACCCCCGCGGCCGGGCTACACCCGACCGCCCAGTCGAGTTGCAAGCAGTCGTCAGGCGGCTCGTCGCTCCAGCTTGTGGGCGGCGGCAGCGCGCCCCTGGGCGGGTCGGGCAGCGGCAGCCGTTTCTCGGCCGGCACCTCCGCCAGCTCATCAGCTTCGTCGCTGCTGCTGGGCGGCTCTGGCTCGTCGACTGTCGCACTCATGGCCGCACCGCCCGCGCGGGTTAGTATAGTCGACCGTGGCGTGGTGGCGGCGACGACGCTTCCCAACAGAGGAACGCTGATCGAGTGTGCGCTCGAGAGAGACCACGAGGACGTGGTGATGCTGCGCGGTGCAGCGGCACTGGCCGCGGCGATGCTCGAGGCTACAGCCTCTGCGGCTCGATGTTCGCAGCTGCGGCGGGCCAGCTCGATGTTCGCTCGATGTGCGCCGCCAGGGCTGAGTGGGCTCGTCAGTGCGGCTGGCGAGGGATCAGCGGCCTGCCCTTTGGCAAGCAGGCGCACCGTACGGCGTGTACAGATGATGTGCAGCGTGGCGCCGTCCTGCACACCGGCATAATCCAGTGACTGCGAGACGGTGAGCTCCTTGCCTTCATGGACCAGCGCCAGCTGCTCCGCTGGCTCCCCGCACTGCACGCGAGCCAGCACGTCTCGCACGGTGTCCTTCGCATCGGCGCTCAGCTGGAGAAGCTGCGGTGGCTCCACGCAGAGGACCTTGAAGAAGAGCCGCATCGCGACGGCAGCAGCGCCAGCTTGAGCTGGCGTTTCGCAACCTCGAGCGTGCCGGCGTCGAAGCGCTTGGCAAGAGGCAAGGGGCAAGAGGCAAGGCGCGCCTCGATGCCAGCCAGCGCTGTTTTGGCAAAGTGTGCCAGGGCGTAAAGAAAGCATTTCGACCCATCAGGCTTATGAGTTGTTATAAAGCGACGGAACATCGATTGATCTGGGAACATCGATTGATCTGTAGGTCCGCGTGCATAGTCTTGAATGCGTCACACATCATAACCGGCGCCAGAGGCCGCCGCCCCCTCTAGAGGAGGTGGCGGGGCTTTGGGGGAGCCCCCCCCGCAGATACAGGTGTCGACCTGGGTGTACCGCTCGTCGCCGCCGGGGCAGACGCCGAGTGGGGAGGAGGCGCTGCTCGATCGCAGAGAAAACTCGAGGTACGTGGTCCCTTGCGGCACCCCGAACGGGGGCTCGCCGCGCGCGCCGCGGTCGAGGTCGAAGGCGGCAGGCACGACGGCGCGCCGGATGGTCTTGGGTGGCAGGCTGCGCACGAGCTCGTCGATCGCAGCGTTGACCGTGCCGTCGCCCACGGTGAAGAGCACGCTGCCGCCGTTGGCGGTGCCGTCCGACAGCGCGACCGGCTCTTCGTCGAAGAAGCCGCGCCGCACGCGATAGTCGATCCGCACCGTTTCACCCACGTCGTTCAGGATGGGTCCTGATGGTGCGGGCCAGGCGATGACGGAAGGGTCGACGGCCCACCTGCGCTGCAGGCAGCCGCGGCGGCATGGCACGTCGTCGAAGCCAGAGCCGCGCGGAGCGTCGAAGTAGAGCAGGCCCGACGGCGTCTGTGTGTATTTCATGAGGTATTCCATGGCTTCATCCATTTTAGCAGGCACCGTGAGGCGCCCCTCGTACAAAGCAGACGCTTGCGGCGGTGCTGGCAGGTTGGCCAGGGCGGCGAGCGCGCACGCGGCCCGCCGGGTGAGGCCAGGCTCAATTCGTGTCGGGAGCAGTGATACTGCTGAGGCGAAAAGGATGAGCATCTGCTTGAATGTCTTATCCCGTGACTTAGGCGTGCGACCCTGCTTATACGAGCACTGGGAAGCTGCGTGCAGTGGAAAGCTGCACTGGGTGGCAGCCACCGACGCACGGCGCGCGCGCGGACTAGTGGATGAGGAGCCGTGAGGGTTAACTCACGGCAGAAAAGCGTTAGTATGCATGCTGCGTCTGACACAGATAGTTGCTGCACTAAACTAACTTTGTCAGACGGACCCGCATCTCCCCAGTGGAGGTCATGGGTCCCTCTCCTAGGTCCTTCTCACAACTAAACTAGAGGTCATACTCTGGAGGTCATACTCTAGAGTATGGGCTCTGCTGCACTAAACGCCCGATGTGGCTGCCACATTGAGCGCTCTCCTGCGGATGGAACGAGGGCGGTCGACGTGGGTCGTGAGTGCCCGATGTGGCCCGTAACGCCCCATCGGCTATCTGCTGACTGCGCCCCACCGACTGCTGACTGCGGCCTCCGATCTGGAGCCCTCGCGACCCCGCCCCCGATGCTACTCGAGCTGACCGTCGCGTGGCTCCCAATGCTGCTCGAGCTGGTGAGGAATCGGTCGTCGCGTGGCCGCGCCTGTCGTGTGGCGGCACCATCGAACTTACCACCATCGACCGCAAAGGGCGAGGCCTGCGCCGAGGCCTGCGCGGCTGCGGGCCTCCTCTTCATCCCCTCCTTCTCAAAGTTGCCTGCGGTATCTGTCTGGACACCGTACGCGGGCGTCGCGTCGTACGAGGGCGCCAGCGCACCGCTGGCGCCGCTGAGCGAGCTGCGCTGGGCTGGGCTGCTGCGAGGCTTGTGCGCGGGGCTGTACGGTGTCGCAAGCATCTCTCGCCCAGCACCGAGCGCCCGCGCGTACGCCTCGTCGCTGGGCGTGATGGCCACGCCCAGCTCGGTACTGTCGTTGTGATTCCGGTGGCCCATCCCGGAGGACTTGCCGCCGGCGCCTTCGAGTGTGCGAGACACACGGGAGGCGTGTACACGGTAATCGGGGCGGCGCGCGTCGGAATCCTCGCCTAACATGGCCATCTGGGCGCCCAGTCGAGGCGGGCCCTCGTTCGCTTCCCAAGTCGCAGGCGTCTTCAAAAGTCGCACGTCAGTGCCACAGATTTCTGCGACCTCCATCCGCTTCGCCTGGCGTGAGTCGCCGTCGAGATGAACCATCTCCCGGTAGGCGTTCTCGTTGATCTCGTTCGCGGGGAGGCCGGCCGGCTGGTTGTGCGAGTTGGCCGGGTAGAGCTGCCGACTGAAGAGGTCCTTATTCTTCTGCTCCCGCTCCTTGACGAAGGTGAAGCTCTGGGAGGAGGGGTTGATGAAGTCGGCGACCTGGTAAGGGTTGGGGTTGGGGTTGGGGTTAGGGTTAGGGTTAGGGTTGGGGTAGGGGTTGGGGTTAGGGTTAGGGCTAGGGCTAGGGTTAGGGGGGAGATGAAGTCGGCGACCTTGCTCTCTCGCCGCGGCACGATCGCCCTGCCTCGCTCAGCGCGATCATAGGCCTCGCTCGCCACGTTGCGGTCGATGGACGATTGGCCGGCAACGCCCCTGCTAAACTCGGCGACCTTTTCCCTGGACAGCACGTTCTCGCCCAGCTCGCAGTCTTCGAGGTGCCCAGCAGATAGGAGGACGACCGGCGCTTTGGTCGGAGCCGCCTGGACGTTGTAGACCCTCGCGCGCGCTTGATTCTGAATCCTGCCATAGCACTGGTGCGTCACCTGCTCGTTGATCTTGCCAGACTTTGAGCCTGCCGAGCCAAGGAAGGCGGGCGAGCGCTCCGCCCGCTCCACATGCTCCGCCTGGTTTTGGTCCAGCTTGGTGAAGACATTCTCGCCGAAGCTGCAATCGCTCGCAGGGTCGGCATGGCGAAACTCCGGTGGCATGTGCATCCGAACGCCCGAGTGCTGGCGCGAGGCCTGCTCGCCGAGCGCCGCGGTGAGGCAGCCAGAGGCGCCCCAGAACTCGGGCTCGCCTTGCAGATTGGCCAGCGCGTCGCCCGACCGATCGATATCGCACGAGAAGACCACCTCATCTGTGGGGGAGGGGGGGGGGGGGGGGGGGGGGGGGGGGGCGGTGCGGGGGGGGGGGGTCAGGGGCGGGCGGAGTGGGCAGTGCCAGGGCGGGTGGGCAGTGCCAGGGTATGTGTGCAGTGCCAGGGCGGGCG